>JAESFU010000157.1_pt1 | contig 95215 bp, 95 predicted proteins | sample 9269461 | NCBI WGS metagenome assembly JAESFU01 (sample SAMN14502556, study PRJNA617107) | algae metagenome | isolation source: Stenomitos rutilans HA7619-LM2 and co-occurring heterotrophs from cave walls | place: USA: Waikapalae cave, Hawaii | collected 2009-07-28
GCCAGACTCTCGGCGATCACCCCCGCCGCATCCCCGCCAGCGCCACCGCATCCGGCCCGGCCGCAAACCGCAGCTGCCCCGTCCGGTCATGCGCGGCCCGCCACACCACCTCGGCCACATCGGCGCCGGTGGTGAACACTTCCGGCCGCCGCCCGAACCCCTCGAACACCGGCTGCACGAACGGCCCGTACTCCGCCGGAAACTGCGCCGCATTCGGCAGTATCGCGTTGCGCGTGAAGCTCGTATCCGGCCCGTAGCCCGGCTCGACCAGCTTCACGGCAATGCCCAGCCCCGCAAGTTCCAGCGCCAGCGGCCCGGACAGCCCCTCGATCGCCGCCTTGCTCGCCGTATAGGCGGCCGCCATCGGAAAGGCCGCGAGCGTCGCGCTCGAGGTCACATTGACGACGACCCCGTGACCCCGCTCCCGCATCCCCGGCACCACCGCCCGGATCATCGCCATCACGCCAAAGGTGTTGGTCTCGAAAATGCGCCGGATCTCGGCCATTGTGGTGGTTTCGAGCAGGCCCGCATGCCCGAGCCCGGCATTGTTGACCAGCACGTCGATCGGCCCAGCCGCGGCGACGCAGGCCGCGATGCTCGCCTCATCCGTCACGTCGAGCGGCAGGACAATGCTCCGCTCGCCTGCCGGCAACAGCTGCGGCTGCGGCCGCCGCATGGTCGCAACGACCCGCCAGCCCTGGTTGTGGAAATAGCGCGCGGTCTCGAGGCCATAGCCCGACGACGCGCCGGTGATCAGCACGGTGTTCATGATGTTCGTCCTGTGTTTGAGATGAAGTCAGAGTGCCGTGAGCACGCGGCCCAGCCAGTCGGTCCGCGCCTGCCGCGCCGCCGCCGAGACGCGGGCCGAAGGAAACAACCCGTCGAACCCGTGCACGCCGCCGGCCCAGATATGCAGTTCCGCCTGCCCGCCGGCCGCCCAGATGCGGCTCACATACTCGGCGTCCTCGTCGCGAAACACCTCAGCCGAGCCCGCGTCGATATAGGTCGTCGGCAGCCGGGAAAGATCGTCGGCCACCGCCGGCGACACATAGGCCGGAATGTCTTCGCGCGCCTTGCCCAGCACGGCGCGCCAGCCGAACGCATTGCTCTCGCGCGTCCACAGCCCGGGCTCACCGGAATACTGCCGGCTCGACACACTCGCGTTGCGATGGTCCAGCATCGGGCACACCAGCACCTGCGCCGCAATCGCCGGCCCGCCGCGATCTCGCGCCAGCAGCACCGTCCCTGCCGCGAGCCCACCACCGGCGCTGATCCCGGCAACGACAATCCGTGCCGGATCGATACCCAGTTCACCGGCATGCGCCGCCACCCATGCGAGGCCGCTGTAGCAGTCCTCGACCAGTGTCATGCCGCTGACCTCCGGCGCCAGCCGATAGTCTACCGTCACCACCACCGCGCCGAACGCGGCCAGCCAGTCGAGCGGAATGTCGAGATTGGCGAACCGATCCCCCAGCACCATGCCGCCGCCATGGATCCAGTAGATGCACGGCGCGGCGTCGCTCGCCCCCATCGGCCGCAGCACCGTCGCCGGCAGCACCGCACCATCGGCTGCCACGATCTCGACCTCGCGCCGCTCGATCGGGCGGTCGCCGATATAGGCCTCGGCCGGCACCTTGTACTGCCGCATCACCGGCAGCAGCTCATCGGTAATTGCCGCCACCAGCGGCATCTGCGCCAGCCCGGCAGCCAGCTCGGGATCAACGGCGGGACGTGGAATGCTCATTTCAAACTCCTGATTTTCGGGACGAGCGCGCTCACCGTCCGAGACGGCCCAACACGCTCGATGCTTGTGGGGGCACGATCCTCCCCCGCGGGGCGGGGGAGGGGGACCGGCGAAGCCGGTGGAGGGGGCGTCAGTCTCTCAGTCAGCGTGTGCCGAGAACCGCCTTACCCCCGACCGGCACCTCATCCGCATAGGTGCTCTCGCCGCCCACCAGCTCCTGCACCTTGGCCGTAAACGCCTTCGCGACATCGCTGTTGAAGAAGCGCCCATGCGCCTCCTCATTCACCCAGCCCTCGGTCACAAACACCAGGTCCGGGTTGCTGGCCGAGCGGCCAACGAGGAACACCACGCAGTCGTCGCTCTCGAACGACGGCGCGCTGAGCAGCAGCTGCACCAGCGCCTCGCCCTGTCCCGGCTTGGCCGGAATAGCGGCGTGAAATCCATGGCTCATGCTCATCTCAAATCTCCTGTTTCCGTGGCGAGCCCTGTCGCTCACCGCTGAGAGGAGATGATCACGTCACACTCAGCGAGCGTTAGGCGCAGGCTATCGATCACTTGCACGATCCTACTATTTTGGAGAGAAATGTTTGGCAGTGGCCAAGCCGCCTGCTACCCCAGCCTCACCGCAACCCGCGAGGCCATGATGATCCTCGAAGAACTCCGCGACCTGATCGCGCGCCACGCCCGCCCCGACATGTCGACCCCGCTCGAGGGGGTGATGATCGCGCGCCACGAGATTTCCGAGCTCGAAGCCTCGATGTCCGGCACCGTCCTCGCCCTCATCGCGCAAGGCAAAAAGCGCCTCGCGCTCGGCGACCGCGTCTACGAATACGAACCGGGCCAGTACCTCGTTTCATCCCTCGATCTCCCCGTCACCGGCCAGTTCATCGACGCCAGCCCCAGCGAGCCGGCCCTCGGCTTCGGCATGCTGCTCGATCCCGCCGCCATCGCCGAACTGCTGCTGCAGGCCGGCTCCTCCAGCATCCCCGAAGGCCGCGGCACCCCGCCCTCCGGCATGATGGTCAGCGACGCGCCGGCGCAACTGCTCGACGCCGTCACCCGCCTCCTCCGCCTGTTCGATCACCCGCGCGACCTCGCGGTGCTCGGCCCCCTCATCAAGCGCGAAATCCTTTGGTGGCTGATCGTTGGCGAGCAGGGCGCCACCGTCCGCCAGCTCGGCCTCGCCGACAGCAACCTGAGCCGCATAGGCCAGGCCGTCCGCTGGATCCGCGAGCACTACGCCAAGACCTTCCGCGTCGAGGATGTGGCGGACATCTGCGGCATGAGCCCCTCGGCCTTCTACCGCAACTTCCAGGCGGCGACGGCCATGAGCCCCATCCAGTTCCAGAAGCAGATGCGCCTCCAGGAAGCTCGCCTCATGCTCGCCGCCGAACCGCGCGACGTCGCCGGCATCGGCTACCGCGTCGGCTACGACAGCCCCTCCCAATTCACCCGCGAATACCGCCGCCAATTCGGCGCCCCGCCCAGCCAGGACGCGCTGCGGCTGAGAGACACAACAATGGCGGCAAGCGTCGTCTAGCGCTCTTGATCCTCCCCCGTTTGCGGGGGAGGGGGACCAGCGAAGCTGGTGGAGGGGGCAACCACCCGCCCCGCCTTCCACACCGTCCGCACCGGCGCGATCGTCCGCACTGCCTCTGCCCCCGACGCGGCTTCCAACAGCACGAGGTCGGCCGCCCCGCCCAACTCCACCCCATGCCGCCGCCCCAGCATCGCCGCCGGCTGCGCGCCGATCATCGTGAAGGCCGTCTCCAACTCGCCGTCCGAGGCCAGCTGCGCCGCATTGGCGAAGAGGTTCGCCATCCGGATCAGGTTGGCATCGCCGAACGGCGTGAACGGGTTGAGCACGTTGTTAGTCGCCACCGCCGTCCGCGCTCCCAGTCCGTGCAACTGCATCAGCGGAGCGATGCCGCGTGGCGCCAGCGCACCCGCCCCGCGCCCGAGCAGAAACAGATCCGTCGCCGGCAGCGCCACGACGCCGATCCCGGCCTCCGCCACCTGCCGCCCCGCCAGCTCCAGCGCCTCCGGCGCGACGGCCGCGAGCTTGGTGACATGCCCGCAGACCACGCGGCCCTCGTAGCCGAGCCGCCTCGTCTCGGCGACGATCAGCGGCAGGTGCGCACCGGTTGGGTCGAGATCGAAATCCGTGTGAAAATCGACCGCCGTGCCGAACCGCTCCGCGAGCGCGAAGATGCGGCGCACATGCTCGGTCGGGTCGGGGTCCGTATAGGTGCAGCCGCCGACGAGATCGGCGCCGTCCTGCAGGGCGGCGACCAGCAGCGCCTCCGTTTCCGGCTCGTTGGTCAGCCCCTCCTGCGCGAAGGCGCAGATTTCGATATCGATGCTGTGCGCGAAATCCGCCCGGATCGCCTTCAGCGCCTCAAACGAGCGCAGCCCCGCGCGTGGATCGACCTCGACGAAGGTCCGCATTGCCGTGGTTCCGTGGCTCACCGCGAGCCGCACTACCCGGGCCGCCCGTTCATACACGTCCTCAACCGTGAACGCCGCCTTGGCCTTGGCCGTCTCGCGCACCGCCTCGGCGAGCGTGCCTTCCGCGATGCGCGTGCGGTCGAGGATCATCGCCTTGTCGAGATGGATGTGGCACTCCACCAACCCGCTCGTCAGCAGCCGCCCACCCGCATCGTGCCGCGGCGCCTCCGCCGCGATCGACGGCTCGATCCCCACGACAACGCCGCCGACCACCGCGACATCCACCGTCGCGTCGCGGCCGGCGAGCCGTGCATTGGCGATCACCAGCTCCGGCAGCGCCATCAGTGCGGCACCGCCAGCACCTTGCCATTCTCGGCCACCAGGCGCCCACCCTTGTAGACGCGCCTCCCGCCCGGCACCGCTACCACCGCCTCCGGCACGTGCTGCGCCGCCAGCGTCACGAAATCCGCCCGCGTCCCGACCGCAATGCCGTAGCCCTCGAGCCCAAGCGCCACCGCACCGCCCGCCGTCACGATGTCGAACGCCATGGCAAGTTCCCGATCCTCGAAGAAGCCGGAGCGATAGCCGATCATGTTGGCGCGCCGCAGCATGTCGCCATCGCCATAGGGCCACCAGCTGTCGCGGATATTGTCCGAGCCCGAAAACACCGTGACGCCGGCCGCGCGCAGCACCGCCACCGGCGGAAAGCCATGGTGTCCCGGTGCATTGGTCATGATCGCAACGCCGGCTTCCGCCAGCGTCGCCGCGATCTTCTGCTGGGCAGCAAGCGGCAGGTCGCCCAGCCCATAGGCATGACTCACCGCCACCCGCCCGCCGAGCCCCGCAGCTTTCGTGCGCGCCGCGATCTGCTCGATCTCGTACGCCCCGAGCGTCCCGCCATCATGCAGGTGTATGTCGATCGGCACGCCGCGCCGCTCGGCAATGCCGAACACCACGTCGAGATGCCCGTCCATGTCGCGATCGAAGGTCGCGGGGTCGAGGCCGCCGACCACGTCGCAGCCAAGCAGCACTGCCTCGTCCATCAGTGCTGCCGTCCCGGGGCTGGAGCTGATGCCGCTCTGCGGGAAGGCGACGAGCTGAATGTCGATGTACCCGCGAAAGGCCTCGCGCACCGGCAGCACCGCTTCGAGATGGCTGAGGCCGGTCTCGGCGCTGATCATGATGTGGCTGCGCATCGCCGTCGCGCCATTGCCAATGCAGAGATCGAGCTGGTTCTTTGCACGCTCCGCCATCGGCGCGGCGCGCTTCAGGTTCTCCATCTGGAAGGCCACGCGTTCGCGCACGTCAAAACCGTTGGTGCACGGCTGGTAGGGCTGCCATTTGTCGCCGTAAAAGCTCGTGTCGAGATGGATATGCCCCTCGACAAAGCCGGGGACGAGCAACTGTCCGCCGATGTCGATCTGCTCGGCCGCCGGCAGCGCCTCCCCAGCAGCGTCCACGATCTCGGCGATGCGCCCATCCGCAACACCGATCCGCACCCTGCGGCCGTCGGCCAGCAGCGCGTTGTTGAAGGCAAGGTCTAGTCGGCTCATCGGCAATCGTCCTGGCGCACAGTCGGGAGCTCGTCTTGCCTTCGCCATCAGGCCAGCGCACAACACGCGCAAAACAAGACTGGTGCACATCCATGCTTCCCCAGGAAACGATCATCCGCAAGCGTGACGGCGCTCCGCTCACCGGCGGCGAGATCAAATCGTTCATCACCGGCCTCACCGACGGCAGCGTCAGCCCGGCGCAAGCCGCGGCCTTCGCGATGGCGGTGTTCTTCCGCGACATGAACACTGCCGAGCGTGTCGCCCTTACCGAGGCGATGCGGGATTCGGGCAGCGTGCTCGACTGGTCCGATCTCGATGGTCCCGCCGTCGACAAGCACTCGACCGGCGGGGTAGGGGACAACACCTCGCTGATGCTCGCGCCGATCCTTGCCGCCTGCGGCGTCTATGTACCCATGATCTCCGGCCGCGGGCTCGGCCATACCGGCGGCACGCTCGATAAGTTCGACTCGATCCCCGGCTACACCACCAGCCCCGACAACGCCCTGTTACGCAAAGTCGTGAAGGCTGCCGGCTGCGCCATCATCGGCCAGACCGCCGACCTCGCCCCCGCCGACAAGGTGCTCTACGCCATCCGCGACGTCACCGGCACGGTCGAATCCATCCCGCTGATCACCGCGTCGATCCTGTCGAAGAAACTGGCCGCCGGTCTCGGCGCCCTGATCCTCGACGTGAAAACCGGCTCCGGCGCCTTCATGCCGACGCTGGAAAAGTCACGCGCCCTCGCCGAAAGCCTCGTCTCGGTCGCCAACGGCGCCGGCCTGAAGACAGCAGCGCTCATCACCGACATGAACGAGCCGCTCGCCACCGCCGCCGGCAATGCGCTCGAAATCCGCAACGCCGTCGATTTCCTCACCGGCGCCCATCAGGACCAGCGGCTGCGCGAAGTCACCCTCGCCCTCTGCGCCGAAGTCCTCGAACTCACCGGTCGCACCGACGCGCTCGCTGCCGCCACCCGCGCACTTGATACCGGCATGGCGCTCGAACACTTCGCCAAGATGGTGACCGGCCTCGGTGGGCCCGCGGACTTCGTGGAGCGCATGGACACGCATCTGTCCCCAGCACCCATCGTGCGTGATATCCTCGCGCCGGCCGAAGGCTATGTCACCGCCATCGACACGCGCGGCGTCGGCATGGGCGTCGTCGCACTTGGTGGCGGCAGGCGCCTCCCCACGGACACTATCGACCACCGCGTTGGTTTCGACCAACTGCTTGGTCTTGGGGCAAAAACCGACGTTCATACCGTGTTGTGTCGCGTTCATGCAGCCACTGAAGATATGGCAGCGGACGCGACCCAACGGCTCTTCGCCGCCTATACCATCTCCGATGCGCCCCCCACGGAGCATCCCCTCATCGCCGACCATATCGGAGCGCCCTGATGCCCCGCGCCATCCTTTGCATCCTCGACAGCTTCGGCATCGGCGGCGCCCCCGACGCAGCCGACTATGGCGACACCGGCTCCGACACGCTCGGTCACATCGCCGCCAACTACCGGATTTCATTGCCGAATCTGGACGCACTCGGCCTCGGCGCTGCAGCAAAGCTCTCGACCGGTTCCGTGCCGCGCGGCCTCACCGACCAGCCCAAAGGCGGCCGCTTCGGCGTCGGCCGCGAAGTATCGAAGGGCAAGGACACCCCCTCCGGCCACTGGGAAATCGCCGGCGTGCCGGTGCCGTTCGACTGGGGCTATTTCCCCCACACCGAGCCCACCTTCCCGCCCGAGCTGATCGCTCAACTGGTTGAAAAGTCAGGCATTCCCGGCATCCTAGGCGACCGGCACGCCTCCGGCACCACCATCATCGCCGAGCTCGGCGAGGAGTCGATCCGCACCGGCAAGCCCATCTGCTATACTTCCATCGACAGCGTGTTTCAGATCGCCGCGCACGAAACCCATTTCGGGCTCGATCGGCTCTACAAGCTCTGCGAAACCGCCTTCGAGCTTACCGCGCCGCTGAATATCGGCCGCGTCATCGCCCGCCCCTTCGTCGGCGAGACGGCGGAAACCTTCAAGCGCACCGGCAACCGCCGCGACTTCGCCATCGCCCCGCCCGAGCCGACGCTGCTGGATCGCGCCAAGGATGCCGGCCGTCAGGTCTTCGCCATCGGCAAGATCTCCGACATCTATGCCGGCCACGGCGTCACCCACAAGATCAAGGCCACCGGCAACATGGCCCTGTTCGACCGCACGCTCGAAGCCATGGAAATGGCCACCGACGGCGCCTTCATCATGACCAACTTCGTCGATTTCGATCAGGACTACGGCCATCGCCGCGACGTCCCCGGCTACGCCCAGGCGCTCGAAGCCTTCGATGCCCGCATTCCAGAACTCATCGCCGCCCTGCGCCCCGACGATCTCGTCGTCTTCACCGCCGACCACGGCAACGATCCGACCTGGCGCGGCTCCGACCACACGCGCGAGCAGGTGCCGATTCTCGCCTTTTCCCCAGCGCTGAGCCCCGGAACCATTGGCATCCGCCCGACCTTTGCGGATATAGGTGAGAGCATAGCCCGCTGGCTCGGCCTCGCGCCCGGCAAGCACGGCAAGTCCTTCCTCTAGCGCCCGGAGTTCCGCATGCGTGGTGTAACTGTGATCGACCACCCCATGGTCCAGCACAAGCTTACCATCATGCGCGACAAGGACACCTCGATCGCGAGCTTCCGGCGCCTGCTGCGCGAGATCGCCCATCTCATGTGCTACGAGGTCACCCGCGACCTCGAGCTCGAGATGATCCCGATCGAGACGCCGATGACGCAGATGGATGCCCCCACGATCAAGGGCAAGAAGCTCGTCTTCGCCTCGATCCTGCGCGCCGGTAACGGCCTGCTCGATGGCATGCTCGATCTCGTCCCCGCCGCCCGCGTCGCTCATATCGGCATCTATCGCGACCACGAGACGCTGCAGCCGGTCGAGTATTACTACAAGGCGCCGTCCGAGCTCGATAATCGCCTGATCATCGTCGTCGATCCGATGCTGGCCACCGGCAATTCCTCGATCGCCGCCATCGACAAGCTCAAGGAACGCGGCGCCAACAATATCCGCTTCCTGTGCCTTCTGGCCGCCCCCGAGGGCATCGAGAAGTTCACCACTGCCCATCCGGACGTGCCGATCTTCACCGCCGCCATCGACAGCCATCTCAACGAGAAGGGCTACATCGTGCCGGGCCTCGGCGACGCCGGCGACCGCATGTACGGCACCAAGTAGCGCGATCGCAGGATCGAACTTATCCCCGGGCCCCCAGCCGCGCGTATATTCCGTCCACCGCTTCGATGCGAGGTGCCGACGGGGCATCGCGGAGCGGGCTGGGTCCAGGGGCGAGCCGTCGCGTCTGGGGTGGGCGGTTCCTGCATCGCTTCGCGGTGCCGAACACCAAAAATCCCTTCGCAATGGGCGGGGCGACAGTCCCACCGACTACTTTGGCCGGTAGACCGGCATAATAGGGGCGAAGTCCCGCCCATGCCGCGCCTTCGGGAGCGGCAACACCGAGCAAAACCCCGATGGCGCAGCCAGGCGGGCGCTTGACCGCGCCTATTTCTTCTTCAGTGGCAGCCCGAGGCCGATCAGTTCCTTGCGCAGCGCCTTGGTGTCGCCCTGGAAATGGATCGCCTGCATGCCGAACTTGCGTGCCGAAATCACGTTGGGTTCGCTGTCGTCGATGAAGACGCAGGCCTCGGGGGCGAGGCCGTAGCGGTCACAGAACACGCGGTAGAGCCGCGGATCGGGCTTCACGAGGCCTTCGAGTCCCGACACCACCACGCCGTCGAACTTCTCGAGAAACGGCCAGTGCGGCAGCCGGCTCACCCACTTCTCCCAGCTGAAATTGGTGATGGCGAAGGTGGGAATGTCGGCCGCAATCAGCTCGTCATGAATGTCGATCGTGCCCTGGATGAACTCACCGACCGTCTCTTCCCAGCGCAGGTCGAACGCTTGGATCTCGCGCCAGTAGCGCGGATAGCGGGTGATCAGCTCGGCGACGCCCTCGGCGAAGATGTCGCCGGCGTCGAACTCGAGGTTCCAGTCCTTGGTGCAGATATTGTCCCAGAACCACTGGGCCTCTTCCTCGGTCGGAAAAAGCTTGCGGAACAGGTACATGGGGTTCCAGTCGACGAACACTCCACCGAGGTCGAATACGGGAATCGGAGCGTCTTGCATGGCGGAGCCTCGGTTGGGAATGTCCGGCTCATCGCATGCCGGCACCGTCCGGGCAAGCGACTGCGCGCTCCGCGGCGGTAGGCACAACGACGGTGGGTCTAGTTGAGGTCGATACCGCCCGGGCGACGGGGCAGGAAGAACTCGACATGCCGCAGGTTCACGGTGCTGGTCAGGCCGAAGCCGGTCAGCGGCACATAGGGGTAGGTGGCTTCCCCGACGACGAGCAGGCCCTCGGAGTTCTGCGCCAGCTGGCTGATCTCGCTATCGGGATCGAGCGAATACTCCGCGTCTTCTTCGTAGGCCTCGGCTGCGCCATAGGCCTCGCTCCACTGCACCGTGGCGACGCCATCCTCATCGATCGAGATCACCGAAACGATCTGCCCCAGCGTATCGATCGCGCTGGGCTTCATGATGTTGGTCGCCGCGACGAAGTAGTCGTCGACCTGTGCTTCCGTCACCACCAGCTTGGCGCGCGACACCAGGTCCGCCACCGTGCCGGCCACCGTCGCCACCTTGCGATCGGCGGCATAGAGCTGCGCGCCCTCGACGGTGCCGAGGTAGAGCGTAAGCAGCAGCGGCAGGATCAGGGCGAATTCGACCGCCGCAACCGCTTCGCCATTGCGCCAGAACTTGCGGATTTTTGCCGGAAGCAGGGTGTGTCGCATCAGAACGGCTCGTTCATGAACACGCGCGCCGATCCCAGCAGGCGCGAGCCGTCGGGCAGGGTGCGGAAATTGAAGCCGGGGAGGTTCACGATCGTCGGCCATTTGTAGTAGGCGCGGACGAGGACGACGTCGGGCGGGATGCTCCCGCTGGTGCCGCCGTCATAGTCGTCGGTCATCACCCAGTCGCAGGACAGCGCCGTGCAGAGGTCGCCCGTCACCACCGGCGAGGGCAGCGGGGTCGAGGCACCGAAATTGCCGATGGTCTCGACATTGATGCGCAGGCGCTCATTCGGACCGCTCGTGCAATCGAACATCCCGTAGAGCCCGCTGCAGACCTGCTCCCGGAAGTCGGCGGAATCAAAGGTCAGCGCCCGCCCCGTGCGGATCATGCGCGATGCATCCTGAACGGCGCTATCGAAGATCTGCCCGGCAAGAAAGATCAGTGCGGTTTCCATGATCGCCGCGATGATCGTGAAGAATGGCAGCGCGAGTATCGCGAACTCGATCACCGTCACGCCGCGTTCATCGCGACCGAAAAGCCGCCACCGGCGCTTCACCGGCAACGCAACTCGACTGAACAAACGCTGGCGCTTGTGCATGAAGAACCGCGGATCCCCACCAAAACTGGCCGGGACCCTAGCGTCTTCCACCTATCGATTGGTTAGTTTGTGCGGCGCATTTGCACGCGATGCGCCGCTATGGTTAAGCGCCGCTTACTGCGAGGCGGCCCCGGCGACCACGCCCGAGGCGTCGACATTGTTGCGCGTGTAGCCCAGGTCGTCACCCAGCATGATGATCGGCTGGCACACCGGCTGGCAGGCAACGCTCGTCCGCGAGCCGCCAATATAGACGGTCACGAGGTCAGCCTGGTCCTGCACCACCTGGATCAGGGTGTCGGCAATCGGCTCGCCCTTGTTGTCGAGCACGATCAGGTTGGTCTGCCCGAAGCTCTTGCCGGTCAGTACCAGCGTCTGCGGATCCTGGATGGTGACGTCGGCGATGCCTGGGTTGCCGATGATCACGGTCGAAGCCGGCGCGCTGATCCTGAGGATCCGCGCCATGTTGGCCTTCACGGTCACCGGTGCGCTATCGGCCATCGCCGCGCTCGCGGTCAGCAGCGTCGCAACGATTGCAGCGGCTAGTTTCGACTTGAACGGCATGGCGGACCCTGAAAAGCGGCTACTCGAACACAAACAGAGTGTTGCGCAGAATGGTGAACAATTCGCAAATGCCCGGCCCGCCGAACCCGACGCTCGCTCTTCAGTATATCGCGCGCGCGTGCGGTGAACGAATACTTACGACGGTTCGGATCAGTTTAGCGATCTCTGCAACTGCTTGTTCAGCATAGGAAAAAGCCTTGCAATCCGGGGCTTTCAACGGTCGCCAATTAACGCAATGTCAAGACACGGGGGCTAGCGTTTTGGCCATGTTCGATGTGTGACGTATCGAACGGTGCTGACGCATCAAACGATGCAGTCAAATAGAATGACGTGTGCAAGGAGCCAATAGACATGAACACTTTCGCTCGTTTCGTGAACGACGAATCCGGCGCCACCGCGATCGAGTACGGCCTGATTGCCGCGCTCATCGCCGTTGGTATTATCGTTGCTGCCACCACCCTGGGCACCAGCCTCTCGGGCCTGTTTGACGGTATTTCCGGCAAGCTCGACACCGCTACCGAAGCCGCCAACGGCACGGGTACCGGTACGGGCACTGGTACCGGCACGGGTACTGGCACTGGCACTGGCGGCTGATCCCCCAGTACCATCCGAATTGCGAAGGGGTCCCTCACGGGGCCCCTTTTGCATTTGAGCTTTCTTAATCCGCCCGCGCGAGAGTGCGCCTGCACCTCCGCTGGAACAGCCTCAAATGCCAAGCTTCATCACACTGCCGCTGCTCTTTGTGTTCCCTGCCTTCATGGCGTTCGCGGCGTGTTCCGATCTCATCACAATGAAGATCACCAACAAGCTGGTGCTGGGCCTGCTGGCCAGCTTCTTCATCGTGGCCCTGGTGGCGGGCATGCCGCTCCAGACCATCGGCCTGCATGTCTCCGCCGGGCTTCTCATGCTCGCCATCAGCTTTGGCTTGTTCGCGCTCAACTGGATCGGCGGCGGCGACGCCAAGCTGATTGCCGCGACCTCGCTCTGGTTCGGCTTCACCAACCTGTTCCAGTTCCTGCTGCTCGGCGCGCTCTTCGGCGGCGCACTGACGCTGGCGCTGCTCGCCGTGCGCCGCATGCCGCTGCCGGTCCAGCTCAAGACCGTGACCTGGATCGATCGCCTGCATGACGGCAAGACCGGCGTGCCCTACGGCATCGCCCTCGCCGCCGCCGGCCTCATCGTCTACCCCGGCAGCACGATGTTTCAGCTCCTGATTGGCTGAAGTCTTTCGGATACGAGCTATTAACCGTAATCGACAAGCATCGATTAACCAAACTTTGACCCTTTGCCCGGATAGTCGTCCCACAGTGTAGCGGGCTCATGCGAGCCCAGTTGTGTGGAGTCTGGGCGATGAATGCCTCGCGGATAATCCTCTTGGTCGTGGCCTTGGTGGCCGGCGGTCTGGCGGCCTTCCTCGCAACCAGGGGAAGTGCTCCGCAAACAACTGTCGAAACGCGAACTCAGGTCGTCGAGGAACAGAAGGTCAAGGTCCTCGTCGCCAAGGATTCGATCGGCGTCGCGCAGCGTCTCACCAAGGATACCATCGAGTGGCAGGATTGGCCCGAGCTGGCCGTCCGCCCCGAATACATCACCGAGGCAGCCTTCCCCGACGCGGTCACCCAGATGAGCGACGCAGTCGCCCGCTTCGAGATTTTCGCCGGCGAGCCCATCTCGGACCTGAAGCTGGTCCGCTCCAACCAGGGTTACCTCTCAGCCGTCCTTGAAAAGGGGATGCGCGGCGTGTCGGTTCCGGTCCGCGCCGACGCCGCTGCCGGTGGCTTCGTCGTACCGAACGACAGGGTCGATGTGGTCCTGACCCGCGGTGGCATTAGCCAGACCATTCTCGCCAACGTGAAGGTCCTCGCCATCGGTGCCCGGCTCGGCCAGGTCAACACCGTCAAGAAGGGTGAGGAGGCCGAGAACACCAATGCGGCCGAGGTCACCACCTTCTCGGGCGGCACCATCGCCACCCTCGAGCTCACCCCCTCCCAGGGCGAGCTCATCATCAATGCGACCCGTCTCGGCCAGCTTTCGGTGGTCCTGCGCTCGATCTCGGACTTTGCCCAGACCGATGCGGACACCCTCCGCAACGAAACCAGCCGCGCCATCCGCATGATCCGCTTTGGCGCTTCCGCGAACGTCATGCCCGCCGATGCCGGCAGCGCCGACGCACAGGTGACCGATGCGTCCTACGAGGACGGCGCCGCGGCGGATGCTCCTGTCGATGAGCCTGCTCCTGAAGATGCAGGCATCGATCCCAACTCAGAACAGCCCACAGAATGATGCGTGAGGACAACGTGATGTTTCCGGTCCCGACTGCCCTCACCGGGCGCACCCTTCTCGGTCAGACCTTGCGTCTGACGGCCGCGGCGGCCGCTCTCGGTATCGCCCTGGGGCTCGCGCCGGTACTGGTCAACGCAGCCAGCGCCACCGACACGACCCACCTCAAGGTCACCGGCAGCTTCGGCCGCACCCAGCTGGTCACGCTCAACGTGAACAAGTCGATGATTGTCGACCTGCCGGTTGATGCGCAGGAAGTGATCGTCTCCCAGCCGGGCGTCGCCAATGCGATCCTACGCTCCAAGCGCCGCGCCATCATCCAGGCAACTGGCGCTGGCGAAACGAACATCTTCTTCCTCGATGCCGCCGGACGCACCATCGTCGTGCTTGACGTCGGCACCAAGGGCAGTGCCAACGATACGGGCGTCAACGTCGCCTCGGTGCTGCGGGATACCTTCTCCAAGATCATCCCGAACTCGAACGTCGAAGTCGAAGCCATCGCCATGGTCGACGGCAATGGCAATACGGTCAATCGCATCGTGCTCTCGGGCAACGCCACCAGCGCCGAGGATGCACAGAAGGCATTGACCATCGCCCAGCAGATGGCCGGCTCCGCCGACAACGTGACAAGCGTCATGAACATCACGGGCAGCCAGCAGGTCATGCTGAAGGTCACCGTCGCCGAAGTGAAGCGCGACGTGGCCAAGCAACTCGGCATCAACCTTTCCTCGACCTTCTCCGTCGGCGGCATCAACGGCTCGTTCAACAACACCACTGCGACAGGCGCCAGCAGCACCATCGAAGGCAGCCCCAATGGCATTTCCGGCACGCTGCCGGTCAACATGCCCTTCGGCACGGCCTCCATCGACATGGCCGTGCGTGCCCTCGAGACCCAGGGCGCCATCCGCATGCTGGCCGAGCCGGTGCTCACCACCATGTCGGGCCAGCCGGCCGAGTTCTTCGCCGGCGGCGAAGTGCGCTACCAGACCGGCGTCGATGACAATGGCGATCCGGTCTATGACTTCCGCGAGTATGGCGTGCGGCTGGGCTTCACCCCGATCATCAAGTCGGGCGGCGTGGTCGGGCTTGCCGTGCACTCGGAAGTCTCCGAGCCGCAGACCGACACGACGCTGAACAAGCGCGAGATCACCACCAACGTGGAGCTTGGCGTCGGCCAGACGCTTTCGATTGCGGGCCTTCTCGACGAACGCATCCGCCAGCAGATCAACCGCATGCCGTTCCTGGGCGACATCCCGATCCTGGGCACACTGTTCCGGTCGCGCGAGTTCATCAAGTCGCAGACCGAGCTGGTGTTCCTCGTCACGCCCTACATCGCGCAGCCGGTCAACGGTCAGCCTGAATTGCCAACCGATCGTACGGCATTTGCTAACGATGCAGAGTCTATCTTCCTCGGACATATCGAGTCGATCTACGCGGTCGGCCCGGCTGGGACCCGCGGTAGCTACAGCGGTTCGGTCGGCTTCGTGCTCGATTGATGGAGTGAGTTGGTCATGAGTTTCCTCTCCCGCGACACCGCCAAGGCAGCCGACGAGCCTGCGCTCGATGTCGCTTCGGGCGCCCGCCTGATCCCGCGCATCACCATCCAGGCCTTCTGCGAGCACTCGCAGACGGCCGAAATGGTGGAGTCGACGGTGCATGACCGCCGCATGTCCAAGGTGGCGCTCACCACGCACAATGGCGGCATCGAGGGCGCCATCGAGACCTACAAGACCAATCCGACGCCGAACCTGATCATTGTCGAGACCTCAGGGGTCGCCGACGAGATCCTCCCGGGCCTCGAGCGCCTGGCGGAAGTCTGCGATGCGACCACGCGCCTGATCGTGCTCGGACACGCCAACGATGTGCTGCTCTATCGCGAGCTGATTCGTTCCGGCGTCTCGGAATACATCGTGCTGCCTGCCTCGGCGCAGACCATCGTTTCGGCAGTCACCGAGCTCTTTGCCGCCGAAGGCGCTGCGCCTATCGGTCGTACCATTGGCTTCATCGCCGCCAAAGGTGGCGCCGGCTCCTCCACGGTTGCCCACAACGTCGCCTGGGCCATCAGTCAGAACCTGCGCCAGGACACGCTGATCCTCGATCTCGATTTCCCGTTCGGCACGGCCGGGCTGGATTTCAACCAGGATCCGCCCAATGGCATTGCTGACGCGATCGGCGCCGGCCAGAAGATGGACCAGACCATGCTGGACCGTCTGATGAGCAAGGCGGCCAACCACGTGAACCTGCTCACCGCACCGGCCATGCTGGATCGCACCTTCGACTTCGAGGAGCGTGAGTTCGAGCAGATCATCGAACTCAGCCAGAAATCGACCCCGATCGTCATCCTCGACATACCGCACGTGTGGAACGCCTGGGTGCGCTACACGCTGTCGATGATCGACGAGGTGATCATCGTCGCCGAGCCCGATCTCGCTAACCTGCGCAACGCCAAGAACATTTCCGACACTGTGAAGGCACTGCGCCCCACGGAAAGCGAGCCGCTGCTGGTGATCAACAAGGTCGGCATTCCGCGCCGACCCGAAATCGCGGCGAACGAATTTGCCTCCTCGGTCGAGTGTCGCCTTCTCGGCCAGATCGGCTTTGACGCCCAGACCTTCGGCACCGCCGCCAACAACGGCCAGATGGTTGCCGAGGTCGCCGCCAACAACAAGGCGAACGAGACCTTCCGCATGATCGGCCTGCACGTTACCGGCCGCAATGCTCCCGAGCGCAGCGTCGCCAGGGCGTCCAGCCTCAAGCTGCCCTCGTTCCTGATGAAGAAGAAGCGCGCCTGAAAGGCTGGTTGAATGTTCGGCAAGCGTACCAGTTTCGGCGGCAACACCCCGGGGGCAGCCGAGGCGCCCCGTCCAGTGGTGCCGGTCGTTCCCGCAGCCTCAGTGCCAGCCCGCGTCGAACCGTCCCGCGCGGCCGACACCAAGCGACCTGACGAGGTGATCGACGTCCGCAGCCCGGAATCGGCGCAGCGCGACAAGGAATATTTCGCCACCAAGTCGGCGATCTTCAACGCCTTGATCGACTCGATCGACCTGAGCCAGCTCGCCACGATGGAGCAGGACACGGCGCGCGAGGAAATCCGCGACATCGTTGCGGAAATCATCGCGCTCAAGTCGATCATCATGTCCATTTCCGAGCAGGAAGACCTGCTCGAGGATATCTGTAACGACGTGTTGGGCTACGGCCCGCTCGAACCGCTTCTCGCCCGCGACGACATCGCCGATATCATGGTCAATGGCAGCCAGCGCTGCTACATCGAGGTCGGCGGCAAGGTGAAGCTGACCAACGTCCGCTTCCGCGACGATGCGCACCTGATGAACGTCTGCCAGCGTATCGTGAGCCAGGTCGGCCGCCGCGTCGACGAAGCTTCGCCGATCTGTGACGCGCGCCTTCCCGATGGCTCGCGCGTCAACGTGATCGCCCCCCCGCTGTCGATCGATGGCGCGGCGCTCACCATTCGTAAGTTCAAGAAGGACAAGCTGACCCTCGCCCAGCTGGTCAAGTACAACTCGATTTCGCCCGAAGGCGCCGAGGTGCTGCGCATCCTCGGCCGTGTGCGCGCCAACATCCTCATCTCTGGCGGTACCGGCTCGGGCAAGACGACGCTGCTCAATTGCTTGACCGGCTTCATCGAAAAGGATGAGCGAGTCATCACTTGCGAGGACTCGGCGGAACTGCAACTCCAGCAGCCGCACGTGGTGCGTCTTGAAACCCGTCCGCCCAACCTCGAAGGCGAGGGCGAGATCACCATGCGTGACCTCGTCAAGAACTGCCTGCGTATGCGTCCTGAGCGGATCATCGTGGGCGAAGTGCGCGGACCCGAGGCCTTCGACCTGCTGCAGGCCATGAACACCGGCCACGATGGCTCGATGGGCACGCTCCACGCCAACAGCCCGCGCGAAGCCCTCAGCCGTCTCGAATCCATGATCACCATGGGCGGCTACTCGCTTCCCAGCCGCACCATCCGCGAGATGATCACTTCATCGATCGACGTGATCGTGCAGGCGGCCCGTCTCCGCGACGGTTCGCGCCGCATCACCCACGTCTCCGAGGTGCTCGGCATGGAAGGCGACGTGATCGTGACCCAGGATATCTTCCTCTACGACATCCTCGGTGAGGACGGGAACGGCAACCTTGTGGGCCGCCACCGCTCGACCGGCATCACCAAGCCGCAGTTCACCGAGCGTGCCCGCTATTTCAACGAGGAAGCCAATCTGGTTGAAGCGCTCGAGAAGTCGAACATCGAGCACAACGAGATGATTGGCCGGACAGCATGAACCCTCTGATCCTTGCCATTCTCGCTGCTGTTGCCGTTGGTGCCGCCGGTTTTGCGCTCGTGCCCGCCATGCTCGGCAGCGGCCGCGCCGATAAGCGCATGAAGGCGCTGCAGGGCGATGTGCGCGCCAACCGCGCCACCGCCGACGCCAGCCGCACCCGCGAGACACGCCGCAAGGAACTGCAGCAGACCCTCAAGGCCCAGACCGCCGCGCTTGAAAAGGACAAGAAGACCACTCTGCGCGAACGGCTCTATCAGGCCGGCATGAAGATCAAGCCCGCGGCCTACATCCGGAACTCCGTGATCGTTGGCGTCGTCGTCTTCGTCATCTGCTTTGTGCTGCAGCTCGATCTCATCTACTGCATCGTGTTCGGTGCCGCCGGCGGCTACCTGCTGCCGACCATGTATCTGGGTCGTCGCCGCAAGAAGTACCGCAACAATTTCCTCGACGAACTGCCCAACGCCGTCGAGGCCATCGTTCGCGGCGTGAAGGCCGGCATGCCCCTCAACGACTCCATGCGCCTCGTGGCCAAGGAGGCGAAGGAGCCGATCAAGTCCGACTTCCAGCGCGTCGTCGACCAGCAAGCCGTCGGCATGACCATCCAGGAAGCCGTGGTGACGCTGTTCGATCGCGTTCCGGTGCCCGAGGTTAACTTCTTCGTCGTCGTCATCACCGTGCAGGCCCAGGCCGGCGGCAACCTCTCCGAAGCGCTGACCAACCTGTCGCGCGTGCTGCGTAACCGCAAGAAGATGAAGGCCAAGGTGAAGGCGATGTCGTCCGAAGCCAAGGCCTCGGCCGGCATCATCGGCTCGCTGCCCATCATCGTCGCCATCCTCGTTTCGATCACCACTCCGGGCTACCTCATGCCGCTGATCGACACGCCTATCGGCAATGTCATGGCCGGCATCGCCGCACTGCTGATGTTTACCGGCGGCTTCATCATGAACCGCATGATCCAGTTCGAGATCTAGGGAGTTCCGCGTGGATATCGTCGGCACCCTGACCAATACCCAGTTCCTCTCGGCCGCGCTTGCGGCGATCGCGGCAGCGGCGGTCGTGTTCTCGCTCGGCGCCACCTTCTTCTCCGGTGGCTCGAAAATCCGGCAGCGCATCAAGCGCGTGGCTCTTGAGCGCGAAAAGATGCGCGCCCAGGAGATGGCGCGCCTGCGCGGCTCGCCAAACAGCGACAGCGGTCCCCGCACCATCCGTCAGGCTGCCGGCAAGGACTACATGAAGAGCGTCGTCGACCGCTTCTCGCTCGAGAAGGCGTTCATGGACGACAGCACCGTCGAAAAGCTGTCGCGCGCCGGCTATCGCTCACCGTCCGCGGTGACCACCTGGCTGTTCCTACGCTTCGTGACGCCGATCATCCTCGGCCTTCTCGTCTTTGCCTACCTGGCCCTCGTCTATTTTGCCGACAAGCCCCTGTGGTTGAACGCCATTTACGGCATCTTCGCCGGACTGATCGGCTCGTTCCTGCCGGCCATCCTGCTCAAGAACCAGACAATCAAGCGCCAGCAGTCCATCCGCCGCTCCTGGCCGGATGCCCTGGATCTGGTGCTGCTCTGCGTGGAATCCGGTATGTCGGTCGAGCACGCCTTGAAGCGCGTCGCCAAGGAGATGGGTAAGCAGTCGGTCGAGTTGGCCGAAGAGATGACCCTCACCACGGCTGAGCTCAGCTTCCTCGAAGACCGGACCAAGGCCTACGACAATTTCGGCCGCCGTACCGGCCTCGACAACGTCAAGGCGGTGATGCAGGCCCTGATCCAGTCCGAACGCCACGGTACCTCGGTCGGTACGGCGCTCCGCGTCATGGCGGAGGAAGGTCGCGAGGCACGCATGATGGAGGCTGAAAAGAAGGCCGCCGCGCTGCCGCCGAAACTCACCGTGCCGCTGATCGTCTTCTTCCTGCCGGTGCTGTTCATCGTGATCATCTCCCCGGCCATCATCCGGGTGTTCTCGACCCCGTTCTTCAGCGGTGGCGGAGGCTGACAGAGGTCCGCACGACAATGAAAAAGGGCGCCTGACGGGCGCCCTTCGTCGTTCCGGTGTCCAGTCGCAGACGCTAGCCGTCCGCCTTCACCAGATCCCAGCGGTTCTGCTGGGTCAGCATCGAGCGAATATAGGTCATGTTGGCTTCGACCTGCTCGGTCGGCAATTCGGCGGCAAACAGCGTCCGGCTCTCGTCGAACCGGCCCTGCAGACCCAAGATGAGCGCCAGGTTCTGCCGCACCTGGGTGTTCGCGCCAGGCAGTTTCACCGCCGTGCGCAGCTCCGCCTCGGCTTTGTCGAGATCGTTGGTCATCGCATAGGAAAGGCCGAGATTGGCGTGCAGCGATGGTTCGTTCGGCGCGATCTTGAGGCCGGTCGTATAGACCTTGCGGGCTTCGCTGTTGCGGCCCATCTGGTCGAGGATCGCGCCCTTCACCAGCAGCGCATTCCAGTTCGGCGAGGCCGGATCGATCGCCCGGTCCACGATGTTCAGCGCCTGGTCGAACCGCCCGGCCGCCGACAGCGCCTTGGCGTAGTTGATCAGGATGTCGACATCGTTGGGGAACTTGGTGATGCCGGTCTCGAGCACGGCCACCGCCTGCTCGGGCTGGCCGTTCGCCCGGAGCGCTGCGGCGTAGTAGACGACCGTCGCGCGGTCGCCGGGGTTCTTCTTGTAGAGCGCGGCCAGCTTCTGCAGCGCCGCATCCTGCTTGCCCGCGGGCGCCGAAACCGAAGCGCCGATGCTGCCCGTGGTCATCGGGCTGGTGCCCGCGCAGGCGGCGAGCGCCAGCACGGCAACCCCGCTCAGCAGCAGGCGCGACAAGGGTTTCAGGTTGGGCGAAGCAAGGCGAAACGACACGAGATTCATTCCTCGGGGCATAGCGTTGGTGAATACCGAGCCCACCCGAGCAATAATTGATTAACCTTACCGGGGCGTTAACCACTGCCGCCTGCCGTTGTCACATCCGCCGGCCGGGCGTACACAAATCCATTCCCTCCGACGACCGGACATCCCCATGGCCAAGACCAAGCCGCTCCCGCTCATTGCCGTAGAGGAGGGGAGCCTGCCGGATACGCTGACCGCCGTGCAGGCCAGATGGGCCAAGGCACAGGGGTTTGCAGGCCAGCGGGGCAGGCTGCTGGCCCTGCCGGCAGAGGATGGCGCGGTGGCCGGCTACCTCTTCGGACTTGGAGCGAGACAGGGTCGACCGGGTCTGATCCTGGGCAGCGCTGCGGCTGCGCTCGAGCCGGGTCGTTATCGGCTCGACGGCGAGTTCGGTGATCCCACGCTCGCCGCCCTGGGCTTTCGGCTCGGCGCCTATCGCTTTGATCGGTATAGAAAATCCCGTGATCCGGCCGTGCTCGAGGACGTGGATGGCGCTGATCTGGGCGAGGTCGCTCGCCTCGCCGAGGCGGCCTATCTCGCCCGTGATCTCGTCAATACGCCGCCGAACGACCTCGGGCCGGATGCCCTCGAGAAGGAGATCCGCAGCTTCGCCAAGCGGCACAAACTCGACGCCAGGGTGGTCGCCGGCGACGAGCTGCTCGCCCAGAATTTCCCGATGATTCACGCAGTTGGTCGCGCCGCCGCCGAGGCACCGCGGCTCGTCGAGCTCAACTGGGGCAGGGCCAAGGATCCGAAGATCACCATCGTCGGCAAGGGCGTGACCTTCGATACGGGGGGTCTCGACATCAAGCCGGCCTCCGGCATGCTGCTGATGAAGAAGGACATGGGCGGCGCCGCCAACATACTCGGCCTCGCCCATGCCATCATCGATGCGAAGTTGCGCGTCCGGCTGCGGGTACTCATCCCGATCGTCGAAAATGCCGTATCCGGCCCGGCTTTCCGGCCTGGCGACATCCTGCGGGCTCGCAACGGCACCACGGTCGAGATCGGCAATACCGACGCCGAAGGCCGGCTGATTCTCGCGGACGCCATCGCGCTGGCCGACGAGGAAAGCCCCGAGCTGATCGTCGATATGGCGACCCTGACTGGCGCCGCCCGGACGGCGCTCGGACCGGATCTGCCGCCGCTCTACGCCACCGACGATACGCTTGCCCGGGCGCTGATGGACGCCGGCGAGGCACTCGACGATCCGCTCTGGCAGCTGCCGCTTCATGCGCCGTACGAATCGATGCTCGCCAGCAAGATTGCCGACATCAACAACGCCGGCGCGGGCGGATTTGCCGGCTCGATCACCGCGGCGCTGTTCCTCAAGCGCTTTGTCCGGCAGGCTAAGTCATGGGCCCACCTCGATATTTATGCCTGGGCGCCGGAAGCGAGGCCCGGTCGTACCTGGGGCGGTACGGATCAGGGCATCCGCGCGGTGTATGGATACCTGAAGCAACGATATAGTTGACATCGTCAACGATATCTGTGTGTAGTGTCATCCATCATGGATGATCGCATTGCTGAGATTCGCCGCTTCAACCGCGCCTTCGCGCGCTGGCTGGGGCTGTTCGACGAGCACTATTCGCGCACCGATTACAGTCCGGCCGAAAGCCGGCTGTTCTACGAACTCGACGCCGCCGGCCACGCCAGCGGTGCCGAGATTGCCCGGGCGATGAATGTCGATCCGGCCTACCTGAGCCGGATGCTGAAGCGCTTCGTCGCCGAGGGGCTGGTGGCGGTGTCGCCGAGCGTGAACGATCGGCGATCCAACCAGCTGGCGTTGACCCGCGAGGGCAATCAGACCGTCGCCAAGCTCAATGCGGCGACCGACGAGTCGATCGGCAAGCTGATCGCGCCGCTGACCGAGACAGAACGCGGCGAGCTAGTTTCTGCAATGCAGACCGTGCTGCGCATCCTCGATCGCGACGACCAGGGCTCGGCGATCGTGTTGCGCCCCAACCGGGTCGGCGACATTGCCCACATCGTCGCCCGCCAGGCGATCGTCTACGCCGAGGAGTTCGGCTGGAACGGCACCTACGAGGGCATCGCGGCCGAGATCGCCGGCAAGTTCCTCCAGGATTTCGATCCGGCCATGGAAGGCTGCTGGATCGCCGAGCGCGCCGGCCGGGTGATCGGCTCGGTCTTCGTCGTCGATGCCGGCAACGGCGTCGCCCAGCTGCGCCTGCTCTATGTCGAGAAGGAGGCCCGCGGCCTCGGCGTCGGGCGAATGCTGGTCGACCAGGTCGTGCACTTCGCCCGCGACAAGGGCTATCGCAAGGTGCGGCTGTGGACCCAGTCCGACCTCGTCTCCGCCCGGAGAATCTATGCCGCGGCCGGCTTCCAGCTGGTCGAAAGCAAGCCCCACCACAGTTTTGGGCGCGACCTCATCGGCGAGTATTGGGAACTGCCGCTGGTCTGACCAGGTGTTCATCGCGATTTCGGACCTCCGGGCTGGCTTCGGGCCAATAGTGTCGGACGTCACGGGCATGCGGGGATAGATCGGGCGAGAGGGCCGGATCTGCTGGGGTTTTCTTGCGCAGGTGCCGAGTCGCTGCCAGAGCTGCCGGCGGATATGCGGCAATAGCCCTGCCGTGATGAACGGGCGATTGTGAACCGGTCATTGACGGCGGATGAACGGGGTTTTGCGCTGGTGCGTGGGGCCCCCCCACCCGCTTCGCCCGTTCCCTCTCCCCACAAGGGGGAGGGAAATCGGCGGGCAACCGCAGCACTGAATTCGCAGTCGTCACTCCCTCCCCTGTGGGGAGTCGATGGGTGGCGGTGGCTGCAGGCGCCGCTGGGTCAATACCCCCGGCTGAGGTCCACCACGTTGGGCAGTGGCAGGCCCTGTTCGTGGTCCTTGATCACCCTGGAGAAGTAGCGCACGCCGGTCCGCTCGCTCGAGGCGGCTGCGATGTGCGGGGTGATGTAGACATTGTCCATCGCCCAGAGCGGGGAGTCCTGCGGCAGCGGTTCGACCTCGAACACATCGAGGCTCGCTGACCCGAGCGTCCCGTCGGTGAGCGCCCTGACGATGTCCGCCTCGCGCTGGTGGCCGCCGCGCGCTGCGTTGATGACCGCCGGCCCTTCGCCGTCGAGCCCGCCGCGCTTGAGCTTGCCGAACGTCTCGTAGTTCAGGACGCCCTGCGTTTCCGCCGTCAACGGCAGCAGGTTGACGAGGATGTCGGTGCCGTTGAGGAAGGCATCGAACTGGTCGGCGCCGGTGAAGACCTCGACGCCCTCGACGCTCTTGGCCGTGCGGCTCCACCCACGCAGCTTGTAGCCGAACACCTTGAGGTGCTTGATCGCGTCCATGCCGAGCTGGCCGAGGCCCATCACGCCGACATTCACGTCCCAGGCCGGAGCAGGGTAGAGCTGCACCCAGCGCTTCGCCTGCTGGTCGCGCTTGAAGCGCGTGCCGAGCCGGTGATGGCGGGTGACCTCGGCGAGCACGTAGTCGCTCATCCGCTGCGTCAGGTCCTCATCCATGAAGCGCACGATCGGAACGCCCTTCGGCAGCGCCGGGTGGCGCAGCAATGCATCGACGCCGGCGCCGAGCGACAGCACGGCCTTGAGGTTGGTCAGCCCCTCGAACGCGTCCGGCTTGGGCTTCCAGATGAAGATGTACTCGATCTCGCTGGGGTCGTAGCTGTCTGCCCGCGTCACCACCTTGCGGCCGGGCAGGGCGGCGGCGAAGCCATCGGCCCAGCGCCGCTCGTTGAAATCGGCGAGATGCAGCAGCAAGGTCATGTCGATAACTCCCCCAGAAACAGAAGAGCCGCACCTATACGGCGCGGCTCGTGTAAACCGATAGCCCGATGAAAGGCTTAGACCACTTAGTGGGCGGCGGGCGCTGCCGGAGCAGCTTCGGCGGCGGGCGCAGCAGCCGCGCCTTCGGCGACCGGCGCGGCTTCCCCACCTTCGGGCGCAGCGACAACCTCTTCCGGCGGCGGGAACGGCACCGGGTCGGTCGACAGCGTCTGCAGGTAAGCGAGGATGTTGGCGCGCTCCACCGGATCCTTGACGCCGGCAAAGGCCATCTTGGTGCCCGGAGCGTAGTCCTTCGGGTTGGTCAGGAAGTGGTCGAGATTCTCGTAGGTCCAGGTGTCGCCGGCATTGTTATGCGCGGCCATGGCCTCGGAATACGAGAAGCCTTCGTGGCTGCCTTCCGGCCGGCCAACGACGCCCCACAGCAGCGGACCGGTCTTGTTCGGCTCGCCTTCGCCGAAGTTGTGGCAGCTCGAGCACTTGCGCACCGCGGCCTGCCCGGCGGCGGCATCGGCGCTGGCAAGCAGCACGCCAAGCGGCACAACCGGCGCTGCCGGCGCAGCTTCGCCACCGGCTTCGGCCACCACGGGTTCGGGCAGGTTGTAGCCCGGGCCGCGGCCCTCGATGGGGTGGTAGACGGCTTCCGCCAGGAACCCTACGCCCATGACGAACAGCAGGGTGCCGAGGATGGCGCCAATGATCTTGTTGAGTTCGAAAGAGTCCATCGCGGGTATCTTAGCCTTTGACGCCGATATGGCGGCGGGAAACTACGAGGCCATAGCGACCCCGGCCGGTGCCTGCAAGCCCCGTCCCGACGCGGCCGGAAGATATTCGCTCACTGTGTGAGGCGCAACCGCCAACCACCGCCTGCGACATGATGGAATCTGGACCGCTTTGCTCAACATTGACTTGGGCTTGCGCCGGTCGCATTAAAGCGCGCCTTGCAGTTCTGAGATTGGTTTTGACGATGAAGAAGATCGCGTTCCAGGGCGAACCCGGAGCCTTCAGCCACTCGGCTGCCCACGCGCTCTTTCCCGATGACGAGGCGCTGCCCTGCGTGACCTTCGAGGACACCATTGCAGCGGTGAAGAAGGGTGATGCCGATTACGGCGTCGTGCCGGTGGAGAACTCGCTCTACGGCCGCATCACCGACATTTATCACCTCCTGCCCGAGAGTGGTCTCCACATCACCGGCGAACACTTCCTGCGCATCGAGATGAACCTGCTCGGCGTGCCGGGCGCGACGCTCAAGGACATCAAGGCCGTGCAGTCGTTGTCGGTGGCGCTCGGCCAGTGCCGCAAATTCATCGCCAAGCACAAGCTCAAGACGATCAACGCGGTCGACACCGCCGGCTCGGCCCGCGAGATCGCGCAGAATGGCGACAAGGCCGTCGCCGCCATCGCGTCGCGCTTCGCCGCCGAAGTCTATGGTCTCGAGGTGATTGCCCCCAATATCGAGGACGCCGCGCACAACACCACGCGGTTCCTCGTGATTTCGAGGGAGCCCGAGGAGGCTGCCGCGGGCAACGGCAAGGTGAAGACCACTTTCGTCTTCCGCGTGCGGAACGTCCCGGCGGCGCTGTTCAAGGCCATGGGCGGCTTTGCCACCAACGGCGTCAACATGACCAAGCTGGAAAGCTACATGCTGGACGGCTCGTTCACCGCCACTCAGTTCTATGCCGATATCGAGGGACATCCGTCCGACCGGTCGGTGCAGCTCGCCTTCGAGGAACTGCGCTTCTTCACCGACCATTTCCGCGTGCTCGGCGTCTATCCGGCATCCTCGCCGGATGAGGCGAAGTAGCCTCAGTAGAAGTCGTCGTCCTCGACGATTGCCGGGCTGTCCGCCGTAACGCCCCAGTCGAGGTCGTCATCCTCGTCCTCGCGCCGGGCATCGGCCTCGAGAATCTGGCTCTGGAAGGCGGGTAGATAGAGCGGGGCGCCCACTTCACGAATGCTCGCGCGCTGCATCTGGCCGATGGCGATGAGTTCGTGCGGAACGCGGACTGACTTCAGCATGACAAGCCTCCTGGCTCGATGCTGATCAGCATGCGCCCCAGTTTATTAACAAGGTCTGATGGGGGTGTTCAGGGGGTGGTGCCTGGGGCCGCCCCCTCCACCAGCTTCGCTGGTCCCCCTCCCCCGCTTCGCAGGGGAGGATCTGCTGTGGCGCGATGGTGCCCCATTATCCTCCCCTGTGCGCAGCACGGGGGAGGGGGACCGCCGAAGGCGGTGGAGGGGGCGACCACAAACGCGGAGTTGGCCAGTCAGCCCGCACTCGGCGCGAATGTCAGCGCCAGCCCGTTCATGCAGTAGCGCAGACCCGTCGGCGGGGGGCCGTCGGGAAAGACGTGGCCGAGGTGCCCGCCGCAGCGGCGGCAATGCACTTCCGTGCGTGGATAGCCGAGCAGCGTGTCGGTCGATTCGCCCACCGCATTTTCCAGCGGCTGGTAGAAGCTCGGCCAGCCGGTGCCGCTCTCGTATTTGGTCGAGGCATCGAACAGCGGCAGCTCGCAGCCGGCGCAGGAGAAGATGCCCGGGCGATGCTCCTCGAGCAGAGGCGAGGTGCCGGGATATTCGGTATCTTCCTGGCGCAGCACGCGGAACACGTTCTCGGGGAGCTTGGCGCGCCATTCCTCCTCGGTCATGGTCACTTCGAATGTGCCTTCGGCGGCTCGCGAGGCGCCGCTCATCGGCCGCGTGAAGAATGCTGCCGCGCCGATCGCGGCTATCGCCGCGCCGCCGAGCAGGAAATTCCTCCGATCATTGCGCATTCCAAACGCTCCCTTGCTGTCTTCGTTTTACTGCGCCGCACGGCGCTTCACACCACAAATGACTGTGTCCCGCCCTTCTGGACGGGACACGATCAATGCTCAGTTCGCGTGACTGAACGCGAACGTTACATCTTGGGCAGGAGGACCGCGTCGATGACGTGGATGACGCCGTTCGACTGGATCACGTCGGCGACGGTAACGGTCGCCACGGTCCCGTTCTCATCGGTGAAGGTCACCTTGCCGTCGGCCGCCTTGGCGATCAGCTTGCAGCCGCCGACCGTGTCGACGACGTGTTCGCCGCCATCGTCCATCACCATCTTGGTGACGTCCGCCGCGAGCGCCTTGGCCGGGATCACGTGGCAGGTGAGAATCTTGACCAGCTGGTCCTTGTTCTCGGGCTTGAGCAGGGTTTCGACCGTGCCGGCCGGAAGTGCGTCGAAGGCGGCGTTGACCGGGGCGAGCACGGTGAACGGGCCCGGGCCCTTCAGCGTCTCGACGAGGCCGGCGGCCTGGACGGCGGCAACGAGCGTCGTGTGGTCGGGCGAAGTCACGGCGTTGTCGATGATGTCCTTGTTCTCGTACATCGGCATGCCGCCCACCATCGGGTTCTCGGCATAAGCCGCGCCGGCAATAGCAGTGACCGACAGCATGGCGGAAACGGCAAGCACACGCAGGGTAGAGAGCTTCATCGTCTGTTCCTTCCTTTGACTGACATCCGCAATTTGTCTTGCGGTAAGGCAGCCGGAGTTACGGAAGGTGCTTCAGCGCAGTTTCGGATCACTTTTGCGCTGGTGCAGGTTTATTTGCGGGGGAGCGCGAAACTTTTGCAGCGGGGGATGCGTAGGGCGCGGGGCATTACCAACGCGTAGCACGAGCGTTTCCCCGCGCGGATGTCATCCCCGCGAAGGCAGGGATGCATCTCTCTGCTGGCGCGGGCCTTGAGTTGGACCCCTGCCTTCGCAGGGGTGACAGCCGGTGGGTGGGGTGACGTCGGCGCCTATGGGGCCGCCGAGCCTTAGATCTCGGTCGCCGTACCTACGGCGACGATCGGGCCCTGGGCGACGCCGGTAGGCGAGCCGCCCTTCTGTTCGAGCGTCACGGCGAACACCGTGCCCGGCTCGATATTGGCCTTGGCCGCCGCGTCGAGCGGGATTTCGCGCCGCGCGTCGACTGGCAGTACGCCCATCGACACGGCCGGGGCGTCGCCCTTGATGTACCAGAGTTCGTAGTCCTGATCGGCCAGGGCCATGCCGCTCAGCGCCGTCACGCGTACCTCCCCGCGTGCCTGATCGTAATAGGCGATGAACTCGACGCCCGAGCCTTCCTGCGCCTGGATGGCGGCAACCAGCTGGGTCGCGAGCGTATTGGGATCGATGCGCGGGAACATGAAGATGTAGCCGAAGGCGCCGAAGGCGAGCAGGTGCCCGGCCAGCACCATGCCGCGCAACGTCGGCAGCGAGCTCCACCAGCCGAACCAGCCGCGGCGGGTTTCCTTCTCGTAGCCGTCGCCCCAGAGGCGCTTTTCGACCTTGCCGAGCACGCCGTCGGGCGCCCGGACTTCCGCGAACTGGCCGTCGAGCGAGGCGAGCCGCTGCCGCCACACGAGCGCCTCGGCGCCCAGTGCGGGTTCGGTCGCGACGCGGTGGGCAGCCACCACGTGCTCGGCCCCATTGAGAAGGCCGAGCGAATACTCGGCGACCAGAACCTGGTCGTCCTCGCTTCCGCCGCTGTGTCCTTCCGTGCTCATGCCGTGAGGCAATCCCGCAGTTTGATCAGGCTCCGCCGGAGCCAGGTTCGCATCGTGTTCAGCGGCACGCTGTGGCGCGTCGCCAGTTCTTCGTAGCTGAAGCCATCGAGATAGGCGCTGCGCACGCAGTCGGCCTTGTCCGGCTCCAGCGTATCGAGGCAACCCTCGATCTGCGCCCGCTCCGAACTCTGCATTGTCGCCTGCTCGGGGTTCGGACCGCCGTCGGCCAGATCTATGGCCGCCTCTATGTCGTCGCTGACCGGCTTCCGCGACCGCAGGATGTCGAGTGAGTGGTTGCGCGCCACCGCCACCAGCCAGCTGATCGGGCTGTAGCCGCCGGCGACATACCTGTCGGCGCGTTGCCAGATCTTCACATAGACTTCCTGCAGCGCCTCTTCGGCTTCTGCTCTGTCCTTGAGAATACGCAGCGTTACGCCGAAAAGTTTCGCGCTGGTCCGGCTGTAGAGATCACGGAATGCCTTGCGGTCCCGCAATGCGATGCGGGCGATGAGGTCGGCGATTTCGGGGCTTGCGCCGGTGGTCATGGCCGGACCTTAGCCAAAGCCACCTGCGCTGCCTATCCACCCGCGGTCACGAAATCTTCGCTATTGTTCGCTTGAAGCCGGCCCGTGGTTTTGAAAGCGCTTCCGACTCCCCCGGAATGCGCTATAGGGACGGACACAATGGATACCAAGCGCGCCATGCCGGATATCGAAAGCTTCTCACGCGACGCAGCCGTCCTGTCGCAGGCGCTGCCCTACATGCAACGCTACGAGGGCAAGACCGTCGTGGTGAAATACGGCGGGCACGCCATGGGCGATGTCTCGCTCGGTCGCGCCTTTGCCCGCGACATCGCGCTGTTGAAGCAGTCGCGCGTCAATCCGATCGTCGTGCATGGCGGCGGTCCGCAGATCGCCTCGATGCTGAAGAATCTCGGCATCGAGTCCAAGTTCGAGGGTGGCCTGCGCGTCACCGACCAGCGCACCATGGAAGTGGTGGAAATGGTCCTCGCCGGCTCGATCAACAAGGAAATCGTCGCGCTGATCAATGCCGAGGGCGAGTGGGCGATCGGCCTTTGCGGCAAGGACGGCAACATGGTCTTTGCCAAGAAAGCCCACAAGACCGTCAAGGATCCCGGCTCCAACATCGAGCGCGTACTCGATCTCGGCTTTGTCGGTGAGCCGGTCGAAGTCGACCGCACCCTGCTCGACACGCTCGCCCGCTCCGAGATGATCCCGGTGATCGCGCCGGTGGCCCCGGGCCGCGATGGCGCGACTTACAACATCAACGCCGATACCTTCGCGGGCGCCATTGCCGGCTCGCTCGGCGCCAAGCGCCTGCTGTTCCTGACCGACGTCGATGGCGTGCTCGATGCCAACAAGAAGCTCATCCCTGAGCTCACCGTGCGCGACGCCAAGGCGCTGATCGCCGACGGCACGATCTCGGGCGGCATGATCCCCAAGGTCGAGACCTGCCTCGAAGCGCTCGAAACCGGTGTGGAGGGCGTGGTGATCCTGAACGGCAAGACGCCGCACGTGGTGCTGGTCGAGCTCTTCACCGAGCACGGCGCTGGTACGCTGATCGTGCGCTGACCGCACCGCAACCCGAATGGAAAAGGGCGGCCATTGGCCGCCCTTTCGTTTTTGTCACTCCGCCATCACCGGAGTTGCCGGCTGCTGCTGGGGGGCGCCGTCGGGTCGCTTGACCTTGAGGAACGGCACCAGCACCACGACCAGCCCGAACGAGACGATCTGGTAGATGATCGCCGGGGCGGCGGCGTGCGAGAAGGCCATTTGCGGTGACTGGCCGGCGGCGAAATTCTCGGCGAGGAGACCGAAGAAGATCTCGCCCACCAGCGCCACGCCGACCGCGCCGCCGATCTGCTGGAAGGCCTGCAGCGCGCCCGAGCCGGCACCCGCATCGCGCGGCGGCACGCCCGCCAGCACCGATTGGAAGAGGCCCGAAAAGCCCATGCCCAAGCCGAGACCGGAGAGCAGAAGCGGCGGCAGGAAGGCCCAGTGGCTGGCGGTGTCGCCGAGCCCGCGAATGGTGAACTCGAGCCAGGTGATGCCGATGACGAGGATCGCGGCGCCGACGCCCAGGCGGGCCCGCAGGTACCGCTGGCCCAGCCGGCCGATGAACAGCGAAACGGTCAGCACGCCCACCGAGAACGGCGTGTTGATGAGGCCGGATTCGAGCGGGGAAAAGCCGTAGCCCGACTGGAACATCAGCGACAGCACCATGAACATCGCCGGAATGCCCGAGGCGAAGATGGTGGTGATGAGGAGCCCGAGCAGGTAGTTCGGGTTGCTGATCAGGCTGAAGTTGAGGAGCTGCGGCTCGTTCGCCGCGGCGCGCCGCCGCTGCCAGAGAATGAAGGCGGCGGTCAGCACCAAAGAGCCCGCCACCATCGCCCAGGCCCAGAGCGGCCAGCCATAGGTGCGCCCCTCGATCAGCGGATAGACGATGAGGACGATCGCCGCACTGAAGAGGCCAATGCCGACATAGTCGTTCTTGAGATCCGGGTGTCCCGGCGCGCGCGGGATCAGGTACCAGCCGGCGACGACGGCGAGGATGCCGAACGGGATGTTGACGAGGAAGATCGGCCGCCAGTCGAGCCCGCCGATGTCGAGCCCGATCAGCACGCCGCCCAGGATCGGCCCCGACACGGCCGCGAGACCGGCGCTGAGGCCGAACAGCGAGAAGGCCTGGCCCTTTTCCTCGGGCGGGAAGGTGACCTGCGCGATGGCCAGCACCTGCGGCGTCATCGCGGCGCCGGCGAGGCCCTGCAGCACGCGGGCAACGATCAGCCACTCGATGGAGGGGGCAAGGCCGCAAAAAGCCGAGGCGAGCGTGAACGCGGCGACGCCGATGAGGAACATGTGGGTGCGCCCGACAATGTCGCCGAGCCGGCCGAAGGGCAGGAGCCCGAGCGCAAAGCTCAGCACATAGGCGGCGATAACCCATTCGATCTGGTTCGGATCGGCGCCGAGGTTCTGCTGGAGGCTCGGCAGCGCGACGTTCACGATCGTCACGTCGATCAGGTTCATGAAGCTGGCGAGCAGCAGCACGAACAGGGCGATCCAGCGCCGCGGATCGGCATCCGCCTTGGACGTTGGAACATGGAACTGTGCGGACATCGGTCTTTCCCTCAATCTTTCGGCTGGAAGGCGCGCTTCAGTTCCGCGCACACCCGCTCGTAATAGGCTTCACTGTTGTTGGCGCCCGAGCGCCAGAAACTCACCATCGCCCCGACGACGATCTGGGCCGCCGGCTCCGGATCGAGGTCGGCGCGGAATGTGCCGTCGGCGGCACCGTCGCGCAGGATCGCCTCCACCATGCCGCGCCAGTGCATCATCATCGGCGTCAGCGCCAGCTTCACCGCCGGATCGCGCCGGCCGCGTTCCATCATCTCGGACATGACGGCCAGCGTTTCCGGCCGTTCGAAGTACATTTCACGGAAATCGGAGAACTCGTGATCCAGCCGTTCGGCCGGCGTGAGGCTGGCGCGGGGCCGCGCCATGGACTGGCCGCGAAAATCGTCCTTCAGCGTCTCGGCAACGAGCCCGATCAGGGCTTCCTTGCTCGGCACGTGATAGTGGAGCGTTGCGACATTGATGCCGACGCGGTCGGCGATATCCCGCGTCCTGAGGCCCTCGATGCCTTTCTCGACGATCAATGCCCGCGCCGCCGCCGCAATGGCGCGACGCCGGTCGTCGGTCGTGCCGCGGCGCGGCTGTTCCTGTGCAAGGCTCATCGAGAAAGCGTCCTGCCGCCACGCGGCGACGGCAGGCTCATACACAGTCACGCTGTCTCAATCAAGTGATTGATTGGTGACGGTGGAAGCAGTGTCGTCGGGACAGCAATTCTGGCATACTGGCAGCATGACCGCTTCCATCACGCACCGTTCCCTCGCCCATGTCACCGACTGGGTGTTCGACCTCGACAACACGCTTTACCCGCGCGAATGCAACCTGTTCGCGCAGATCGATCTGCTCATTTCCGAGTACATGGTCGGCGTCACGAGCCTGCCCTATGACGAAGCGCGGGCGCTGCAGAAGAGCTATTACCGCGATTATGGCACCACGCTGAACGGGTTGATGCAGCGCCACAGCGTCGATCCGGACCACTTCCTCTCCACCGTGCACGCCATCGACTATTCGCCGGTGCAGCAGCATCCGGATCTCGTGAGCGCCATACGGGCGCTGCCCGGCCGCAAGTTCATCCTGACCAATGGCGATGTGGGCCATGCGCGCTCCGTGCTGGGGAAGCTCGGTGATGCGGATGACCTGTTCGTCGACATCTTCGATATCCGCGCCATGGGTTTCAGGCCGAAGCCGTTGCCGGAGGCCTATGACGCCTTTTTTGCCATGCACGGCATCGACAGCCGCCGCGCCGCCATGTTCGACGATCTCGAAAAGAACCTGAAGGTCCCGCACGACACCGGCATGGTGACGGTGCAGGTCGTTGCCGGCGAGGATTTCGCGCACGACCAGGTCGAGGCCTGGGAACTCGAGCGGACCGGCGGGGAGCACGTGCACCATGTGACGGCGGACCTTGCGGGGTTTTTGCGCAAGCTGCCATAGTCGCGGCGGCGCTTGGGGGGCGTTCGCCATGAAGGTCAACGTCGTCTACGCGCATCCGGCCGCCGACAGCTACAACGCGTCGCTGCATCAGCGGATAGTGCAGGCGCTCGAAGCCCGGGGCGACGAGGTCATCGACTTCGACCTCCATGGGATGAAGTTCGACCCGACGATGGGCGAGGAGGAGTGGCGCGGGCACGAGGTGCCGTCGGGGCCTACGCCGCCCGATCTGCAGGTCTATATCGACGCGCTGAAATGGGCCGACGCCTGCGTCTTCTGCTTCCCCACCTGGTGGTGCGGCATGCCGGCGATCATGAAGGGCTATTTCGATCGCGTCTGGCGGCCTGGCGTGGCGTTCGATGCGCCGCCCGGTGGCCTGATCAGGCCGGCCCTGCGCAATATCCGGAAGATCGGCGTGGTGACGACCTGCGGCTCGCCGTGGTGGTACACGCGGCTGTTCACGCAGGATCCGGGGCGGAAGGTGCTGTTGCGGGGACTTGCAGCCACCTGCGCCGGCTTTGGCGTGAAGCAGCTCTATCTGGCGCAGCACTCGGTCTACGACATCTCGCAGGAGGCGCGGGAGAGGTTTGCGCACAAGGTCGAGCAGCGGTTTGCGCGGTTTTAGGCGCTGGAGTTGGGCTCACTTGTCGCCCTTTCACCGGCTGTCACCCCTGCGAAGGCAGGGGTCCAGCTCTCCGCTGGCGCTGGCTGCGACGTGGATCCCTGCCTTCGCAGGGATGACAGGCGGTGGGGGTGGAGGTAGCCGGGCTCGGCAATAGCAAGGCGCTTCAGTTGTCTTCGCCAGTTTTACCTCGGGCGGTTTTTAGTGGGCCCGGATTACGTCCCAGCCGCGTCATCCAATCACCGGTTGTCACCCCTGCGAAGGCAGGGGTCCAGCTCTCCGCTGGCGCTTGCTGCAGCCTGGATCCCTGCCTTCGCAGGGATGACAGCTGGTGGGGATGGAGGTAGCCGGGTTCGGTTACGGCAGCGGCTACGACGACGTCAGAGACCCTGCTCGGCGGCACCGGCCAGCTGCCCTCTTACTCCGCCAGCTTCACCTCGGGCAGGTTGTAGTGCGCCCGGATCACGTCCCAGCCTTCTTCGGCCGTGTCGACGACGGTGAAGAGTTTCGGGTCGTCGGGGGCGATGGTGCCGGATTCGGCCAGCGCCTCGAAGTTGATCACCCTGGCCCAGAATTCCTTGCCGAACAGCAGCAGCGGCACGCGCTCCATGCGGCCGGTCTGGATCAGCGTCAACGTCTCGAAGAATTCGTCGAGCGTGCCGAACCCGCCGGGAAAGATCGCCACGGCCCGGGCGCGCAGCAGGAAGTGGATCTTGCGGGTGGCGAAATAGTGGAAGTTGAAGCAGAGGTCGGGGGTGATGTAGGCGTTCGGCATCTGCTCGTGCGGCAGGACGATGTTGAGCCCGATCGAGGGCGCATCGACATCGGCGGCACCGCGATTGCCGGCCTCCATCACGCCCGGCCCGCCGCCGGTCACCACGACATAATCGGAAAAGTTCAGCGTCCGAGCCGTGAGCGAGGCGTACTGCGCAAAACGGCGCGCCTCGTCGTAGTAGCGCGAGGCGAGTTCGAGATTGTTCTTCTGCACCTCGTTGCGGGCGGCCCAGGCGGGCTTGCCAGGTTCGGGAATGCGCGCCCCACCGAACAGCACGACGGTCGAGCGGATGCCGTATTCGCGCAGGCGGAACTCGGCCTTGAGGTATTCGAGCTGGAAGCGGATGCCGCGCGTATCCTCGCTCGTCATGAACTCCTCGTCCGAATAGGCGAGGCGGAAGGCGGCGGATTCGGTCTGCGCCGATGACGGCGCGCGCTTGACCGCATCGATATCCTCCACCGAGGTGCGAAGCGGGGTATGGGCGCGTCTGGCCATTCTGGCGTCTCCGAAAGTCGAGCCCGACCTTCCCACGGGCGGGGTTAAGGATCGTTGACAGCCGGGAGGGGCGGGATAATGTCCGCCCGCTCCATCCGAACAGCCCGAAAGCCCGCCAATGTCCTACGCCGATCTCGCCCAGACTATCGATGCTGCCTGGGAGGCGCGTGCCGACGTCAACTCCGGCACCAAGGGCGCGGTGCGCGACGCGGTGAACGAGGCGCTGAACCTGCTCGATGCCGGCAAGGCCCGCGTCGCCGAGCGGCAGGCGCCGACGCAGTGGACCGTCAACCAGTGGCTGAAGAAGGCGGTGCTGCTGAGCTTCCGCCTCAACGACAATGCCATGATCCCCGGCGCGCCGAATGGCTCGTCGTGGTGGGACAAGGTGCCGACCAAGTTCGAAGGCTGGAGCGAGAACGCGTTCCGCGAGGCGGGCCTGCGCGCCGTGCCCGGCGCCGTTGCCCGCAAGTCGGCCTTCGTGGCCAAGAACGTCATCCTGATGCCGAGCTTCGTCAATGTCGGCGCCTATGTCGATGAAGGCACCATGGTCGACACCTGGGTGACCGTCGGCTCCTGCGCGCAGATCGGCAAGAACGTGCACCTGTCGGGCGGCGTCGGCATTGGCGGCGTGCTCGAGCCGATGCAGGCCAACCCCACCATCATCGAGGATAACTGCTTCGTCGGTGCGCGCTCCGAAGTGGTCGAGGGCGTGATCGTCGGCGAAGGCTCGGTGATCTCGATGGGAGTGTTCATCTCCGCCTCGACCAAGATCGTCGATCGCGCCACGGGCGAGATTCACATCGGCAAGGTTCCGCCTTACTCGGTGGTGGTGTCCGGCAGCCTCCCCGGCAAGCCGCTGCCCAACGGCCAGCCCGGCCCGAGCCTCTATTGCGCGGTGATCGTCAAGACAGTGGACGCCCAGACGCGGAGCAAGACCGGCATCAACGAACTGCTGCGGGACTGAGTTGACCGACCCCATATCACTCCTCGCCGACCTCATCCGCGAGCCCTCCGTCACTCCGGAATTGCACGGGGTGTTCGAAGTGCTCGAGGCGGCGCTCATCCCGCTTGGCTTTGCCTGCGAGCGGGTGCGTTTCGAGGGCGATGGCTCATATCCGGTCGACAACCTGTTTGCCACGCGCGGGCAGGGCGGCAGGCACCTGCTGTTCTGCGGGCATACGGATGTGGTGACACCCGGCGATGTCGCGGCCTGGACGCACCCGCCGTTCGCCGCCGAGATCGACGATGGCCGGATCTATGGCCGCGGCGCCGCGGACATGAAGTCGGGCATCGCCGCTTTCATCGCCGCCGTCGCCCGGGCCGGCGAGACGGCCGGCACCATCTCGCTCGCCATCACCAATGACGAGGAAGCGGACTCGATCAACGGCATCGACAAGCTCATGCGCTGGGCGGAGGGGCAGGGTCACCGCTTCGATTTCGCCATTGTCGGCGAGCCGAGCGCCACCGCGCGGGTGGGCGATTCGATCAAGGTTGGCCGCCGTGGCTCGCTCAACGGACAGATCCGCGTCACCGGCACGCAGGGCCATGTCGCCTATCCCGACAAGGCCAACAATCCGCTGCCGACAGCGGCGACACTGGTCCTCGCGCTGAGCGGCAAGCTCGATGACGGCACCGAGCATTTTCCGCCCTCCAACCTCGAATTCACCTCGGTCGATGTCGGCAATACGACCGCCAATGTGATCCCGGCGTCGGCGCTGCTGCGCTTCAACGTGCGCTACAATGACGGCTGGACGCCCGAGAGCCTGACCGCAGCGGTCAACGACGTGATCGGCGAGCAGGACCTGCGCGGCTGCCATGTCGAGTTCACGGTCGCCGGCCGGCCGTCGCGATCGTTCCTGTCGCCGCTCGATGGCGGGGTCGATACGCTGATCGAGACCATCGCCCGGCGCACCGGCATTCCGCCCGAACTGTCGACCGGTGGCGGTACGTCCGACGCGCGCTTCGTTGCCGAATACTGCCCGGTGGTCGAGTTCGGGCTGCCCGGCCCCACCATGCACAAGGTCGACGAGCATATCGCGCTTGGCGACCTCGAGGAGCTGACCACGCTCTACGCCCGGTTCATCGCCGACTATCTCGGAGGGCGCTGAGGTGCGGGGCTTCCTCGCGGCGTTGCGAACCGTGATGACTTATCGTCCGCGCAGTGGCGTGCCACTGGACGCGGGGCGGGTCACGTGGGCGCACGCCATCATCGGCATGGTGGCAGTCTTCGGGCTGCAGGCGATCCTGCTGGCCGTGCAGGCGATCGGCGCGCCGGCCGAGATGATCGCCACGCTGCGCGACTTCGCGGTGGTTATCGTCCTGTCGCTGGCAGTGCCGTACCTCGTGATCACCGGAATCGGCGCCCTGTTCGGCAAGGCCGCGAACCTGCCGGCGGCCTTCCTGTTCCTGTCGATCCTGCTGCTGCTCATGCTGCTGTTCGTCACCGCATTTTCGCAGTTCCTTGGGAATAGCGGTGCGGCGACGCTGGGCATCGTGGCCTTCATCGTCTTTTACACGGTGCGCCACATGCTTACTCTCAGCATCTGGACGGCGATCCTGGGTGGCCTCATCGCCGCTGCCCTCACCGTCGCGGCGGGCTTCGTGCTCATTGCCCTGCCGACCGGGCAGGCCATGCTTGCCGCCGCATGAACGCCTTCACCGAGCTCTGGCGCGCTGTTCTCGGCTGGCTCGACCTGCTGACCGCGCGTGCCGACGCTGCCGAAAAGTTCAGCCTGACACGGGCCGGCCTCGTCAACGCCACCGGCTTCTACATTGCCGTCGCGATGGCGGTAATGGCAGTGGAAGTCGGCATTTCCGGTTTCCCAGGCTGGGGGGCAGTGCTGGTCAGCCTCGGCATCAACCTCGCTCGCCTAGCCGCGATCTGGCTGATCGGCTGGCTTACGGTGCGCGCCATGGGCGGGCGATTCCTCGCCATTGCCGTCCCCGCTACCTACGCCATGGGACTGGTCCTCGCGCTGACCCTGCCGCTGGCCTATATCGCCGGGCCCAACGTGCTGCTGGTCCTGCTCGGCGTGCGCGCCTACCTGTTCTACCGGGCGGCCCGGCAGATGGCTGGTCTCGGTTTTGGCATTTCTGCCGCATTCGCCTTTCTTTGCATCGTTGCGCTTGCCGCAATCCCGCTGGGACTCTACATGCTCACGAGCGGCGGGCTGGCAACTGGCTAAGGCTCAATTGGACAAGACTTTTCTCGACGAGGCACGCACGGCGGCGCGTGGCGTTTGGGCCCTGTTGATGGGCGACCGCGCTGCGCCGGGCTATTTCCTGTTCAGCCAGGCGGGAATGGTCGGTAGCTTCATCGCCGTACTTGCCGTCACCACCGTGGAGCTGGTCTTCACCTCGTCGGTAATGTCGGCCAGCCTCATTGTCGCGCTGGTCCAGAACGCGGTGCTTTATGCCGCCGTGCTCGGCACGTCCTACCTCTACCTGCGGCAGATCGCGCGGCTCGATGCGTTCCTGCCCTTCATCGTCGCGCTCAACTGGTCGAATGCCATTCTCTCGATCGGCCTTCTGGTTGCGGTGACGCTCGGGCTGAGCTTCCTCGTGATCGTCGCCGGCATCGCTGCGATCGTCGTTTCGATCAACATCGCGCGGCTGATCATGACGTTGAAGCCGCTGCAGATCGCCCTGCTCATCATCGCCCAGGTGGTCGGCATCTTTGCCGCCCTCATCCTGCTGGCGCTGGTGTTTCCGATCTCGCCCGAACAGGCGGCCGAGGTCACGGCAGCGGCGGGTAGTCTACCTTCGTGAGGTAAAGCCCGTCGGGCGGTGCGAGTGGCCCGCAGCGGGAGCGATCGGCGGCATCGAGCGCGGCACGGAAATCGGCCGGCCGCCACTTGCCGTCACCGACGAGCTTCAGTGAGCCCACCATCGAGCGCACCTGCGAGTGGAGGAAGCTCCGCGCCTTGGCGGTGACGACGATCACTTCGGCTTCACGCCGCACATCGAACACGTCGAGCGTCCGGATCGGCGAGTTGGCCTGGCATTCGGCCGCCCGGAAGGTCGAAAAATCGTGCCTGCCGAGTATCAGCTGCGCCGCGGCGTGCATCGCATCGGCATCTAGCGGCACCGGCACGTGCCAGGCATGCCCGGCCTCGAGCGCCGGCCGGGCGCGCCGGTTGAGGATGCGGTACTCATAGTGCCGCGCGATGGCCGAGAACCGCGCCTCGAACATACCGTCGACCTGCTCGGACGCAACGATCGCCACCGGGTGCGGCTTGGTGTGGAAGTTCAGCGCCTCCCGGACCTTGAACGGATCCCATTCGCGCTCGAGATCGAAATGGACGACCTGGCCGGTGGCGTGCACGCCCGCGTCGGTACGACCAGCGGCCTGGGTGACCGGGCTTTCACCGGAAAAGCGGGCGATCGCCTCCTCCAGCACCTGCTGTACCGAAAGATCGCCCGCCTGACGCTGCCAGCCGCAGAAGGGGCGGCCGTCATATTCGATGGTGAGGCGATAGCGCGGCATCAGAGATGTCCGATCGGTCGTATCCACAACCACCGGGTCATTCCCGCGAAAGCGGGAACCCCCGTTTGCGGTGCCGGCCAAAAAAACAGAGGTCCCCGCTTTCGCGGGGATGACACCGAGCTCTGGGCGAACAACAAGCGCATCAGCCCGCCCGCGCCGGCAGCGCTCCCGCGCCACGCAGGAACGTTGCGGCATCCATGGCGCCCTTGCCCTCGCGCTGCACCGTGGTGAGCCGCACCGCGCCCTCGCCGCAGGCGATGGTGAGGTCGGGGAGGAGTGCGCCGGGGGCACTGGATCCGTCCGCCAGCGTCGAGCGCAGCGCCTTGATCCGTACCGGCTGGCCATTGAGCTCGAGCTCGAACCAGGCGCCGGGGAAGGGCGAGAGGCCGCGGATCAGGTTGTGGACTTCGGCCGCGGGCCTGGTCCAGTCGATCCGCGCCTCGGCCTTGTCGATCTTGCTGGCATAGGTGACGCCCACGTCCGACTGCCGCGTGAAATGGAGGCTGCCGCGTTCGAGCGCGGCGAGCGCCCGACCCATCAGGTCGGCGCCGACGAGCATCATCCGGTCGTGGAGTTCGCCCGAGGTCATGTCCGGCCCGATCGGCATTTCTTCGATCAGCCCGACCGGCCCGGTATCGAGGCCCTCGTCCATCTGCATGACCATCACACCGGTGCGCGCATCGCCCGCCATCACCGCCCGCTGGATTGGGGCGGCGCCGCGCCAGCGCGGCAGGAGCGAGCCGTGGAGGTTGAGGCAGCCGAGTTCGGGCGCCTCGAGGATGGGCTTGGGGAGGATCAGGCCATAGGCCACCACCACGCCGACATCGGCCCCGAGTGAAGCGAACACTTCCTGCTCGGGCGCACCCTTCAGCGAGCGCGGTGTAAACACCGGAATGCCGAAACCCTCGGCCGCCTCGTGCACCGGCGACTTGCGTTCCGCCTGTCCGCGGCCCGCCGGTTTCGGCGCACGCGTGTAGACGGCGACGACCTCGTGGCCGGTCGAGACGATTTCGGTGAGGGTGGGCACGGCGAATTCCGGCGTACCCATGAAGATGATGCGCATAGCGACCTCTCAGTCGGGTCCTCCCCTGCAAAGCGGGGGAGGGGGACCGCCGAAGGCGGTGGAGGGGGCGACGGGAAGCGCCGGAGTGTGTGGCCGCCCCCTCCACCAGCTTCGCTGGTCCCCCTCCCCCGTTGCACGGGGGAGGATCACGGAGAGATCGGCGCGGGAATTACCCCGCCTTGCGGCTCAGCCGTTCGGCCTTCTGGAACTTTTTCAGCACGCGGTCGCGCTTCAGCCGGCTCAGGTAGTCGATGTAGAGCACGCCATCGAGATGATCGATCTCGTGCTGGATGCATACGGCGAGCCGCTCCTTGGCGTCCCGCTCGATGACCTTGCCGTCGAGATCGGTGTAGCGCACCGTCACTTCCGCCGGCCGCTCGACGTCATAGTAGAGCTCGGGGATCGACAGGCACCCTTCTTCGGTGACGACGGTTTCGTCCGAGTATTTCAGGATTTCCGGGTTCACCATCACGATCGGGTCGGGCTCTTCGCCGTCCTTGGCGAGGTCCATCACCACTATGCGCTTGAGCTCGCCCACCTGCGGTGCGGCGAGGCCGATGCCGGGCGCTTCGTACATGGTGTCCAGCATGTCCTTGGCGAGCTTCTTGACCTCGTCGTCGATCTTCTCGATCGGCTCGGCGATGGCGCGCAGGCGCTCGTCGGGAAGGATCAGGATGGGGCGCGTGGCCATGGAAATTGCGGTCCTTTCGGGGAGATGTCGCTGAATATGGTATTTCCCTGCGCCCGGTCAACGCCCGGGCCGTTCACCCGCCGTCAACTACAATCAGGGCGAACGTGAACAATGGGAGAACAATCGCTACGAATCGTGTAAACTTGCACGATGGATCGCGTTCTCTTCGTTGTTGCCGATACCCCGGTCACGCTGGAAATGGCGGCGATTGCTGCGGCCGGCCTGTTCGCCGTGCTGCTCGTCGCCATGCTGGTGGTGCTGGTGCGCCAGTCGAAGGCGCGCGCCGAGGAGGCCCGGCAGCGCAGCGAGGAGGCCGAGGCGCAGCGGGTGAAATCGGCGGAGAACGAGCGCCACCTCGCCGACATGATCCGCATCCAGTCCGAGATGACCGGCCGCATGCAGACCATGTCCGAGATCTTCGGCTCACGCACCTCGGACCTCGCGCGCCTCGTCAACGAGCGGCTCGACAGCCAGGGCCAGCGCATCGGCGCGGCCATGCAGGAGAGCAACACCAAGACCAATGAGAGCCTGGCCAAGCTCCAGGAGCGGCTGGCGGTGATCGACCGGGCGCAGTCCAATATCGCGCAGCTCAGCCAGAATGTCGTCTCGCTGCAGTCGATCCTCGCCAACAAGCAGACGCGCGGCGCCTTCGGCCAGGGCCGCATGGAGGCCATTATCGGCGACGGGCTCGCCCCCAATGCCTTCGCCTTCCAGGTGACGCTCTCGAACGGCAGCCGGCCCGACGCCGTGGTCTACATGCCCAATGGCGCGCCCTCGCTGGTGATCGACGCGAAGTTTCCGCTGGAAAGCTGGCAGCGCTTTGCCGATGCGGGCAGCGAGGATCCGCGCTTTGCCGCGGCCGGCTTCCGCAACGACATGGGCGTCCACATCAAGGCGATCTCGGAAAAATACCTCATCGCCGGTGAGACGGCAGACACGGCCTTTCTGTTCGTGCCGTCCGAGTCGATTTTCGCGGACCTGCATGAGCATTTCGAGGATGTCGTGCAGCGCGCGCTGAAGGCGCGTGTGGTGATTGTCTCGCCGTCCATCCTGATGCTGTCGATCCAGGTGGTGCAGGCGCTGCTGCGCGACGTGAAGATGCGCGAGGAGGCCTATCGCATCCAGACCGAGGTGCGGGCCTTGCTGGGCGATGTCGGTCGCCTGGATGAGCGCGTGCGCAAGCTGCAGACGCATTTCACCCAGGCCAGCAACGATATCGGCGACATCGTCACGTCCTCGACCAAGGTGATGCGCCGGGGCGAACGCATCGAGGCGATGGAGTTCGACGAGGCGCCACAGTCGCAACCGCAGAGGCTGGCTGGGGAGTAGAGGGCGGCGGCAATCCGCCCCACTCTCGATTGTCATCCCTGCGAAGGCAGGGATCCAAGCTTCAACCAGTGCCGGCGGTGAGCTGGACCCCTGCCTTCGCAGGGGTGACAGCTGGTGGGGTGGCCGATGCGTGCACTACACTACGTGTCAGGCGCTCGCCCTGAGCGGCACGATCTCGGCGCTGGTCGGCAACTGCATCGAGCGGCCTTCGGTGACATCGGCAAAGGTGGAGATGTCCATCGGGCGGCTCAGCAGGTAGCCTTGGGCCGTCTGGCAGATTTCGCCGCGCAGGAATTCGAGTTCCTCGGGACGTTCCACGCCTTCCGCCACTACCGGCACGTCGAGGCCGCTGCCGAGGCCGAGTACGGCGCGCACAATCGCGGCCGACTGACCGTTGCTGTCGACCGAGCGGATGAACGACTGGTCGACCTTGATCTTCGAAAACGGGAAGGCGCGCAGGTTCGCCAGCGACGAATAGCCGGTACCGAAATCGTCCATGGCGATATGGACGCCCAGCGCCCGGATCTGCCGCAGCGTCGTCACCGCCCGCATCATGTCGCGGATCAGCGCCGTCTCGGTGATCTCGACCTCGAGCCGCGACGGGGTAAGACCGGTCTGGATCAGCACCTCGTGCACGGTCTGCGCGAAGGCCGGGTGGTGCACCTGCACCGCCGAGACGTTGACGGCGATGGTGAGCGGCTGCTTCCAGCGGGCGGCTTCGGCGCAGGCGGTGCGCAGCACCCATTCGCCGATCTGGAGGATAAGCCCGCTTTCCTCGGCAATCGGCACGAACACGGCCGGCGAGACTTCGCCGCGCTCGGGGTGCTTCCAGCGGATCAGGGCTTCAAAGCCCGTGACCGCATTGGTCTTGATATCGACCTGCGGCTGGTAGACGAGCCGCAGCTGGTTGCGTGAGATCGCGTGGCGCAGGTCGTGCTCGAGCAGGCGCCGATCGCGCACCTCGGTGCCCATGGCGGCCTCGAAGAAGCGGTAGATGCCCTTGCCGTCCTGCTTGGCGCGATAGAGCGCCGTGTCGGCGGCCGACATGATCTGCTCGGCCGTATCGGCATTGTCCGGGAACAGCGCGATGCCGATCGAGGCCGAGATGGTGGCGCCGGTATCGGTCGCCTCGTTGTCGCGGCGGAAGGCGTCGATGATGGTTTCCGCGATACGGCCGGCGCGAGCGGGCGTGCCGACATCGCCCAGCAGCACCGCGAACTCGTCGCCGCTGAGCCGGGCGGCATGGCCGATGCCATCGACCGCGCCGAGGAGCGCATGGCCGACGCGCTGCAGCAGCGCATCGCCGGCGGCATGGCCGAACAGGTCATTCACTTCCTTGAAACGGTCGAGATCGAGGCAGAGCACGGCGAAGGTCTGGCCGTGCCGGCGGGCATGCGAAATCTCGTCCTCGAGCCGACGCCCGAAGCTCACCCGGTTGGGGAGGCCCGTCAGCGCGTCGTGGTGCGCGAGGAAGCGGATATGCTGCTCGGCCTGCTTGCGCGCCGAGAGGTCGCGAATGGCGATGGCGAGATGCGGGGCGCCGGCGAACTCGACCTCGTGCGCGATCACTTCCACCGGCACGACACCGGTCCTGGTCCGCAACTCGGTTTCGATTACCGCGTTGACGCGCTCGCTGAGCCGGGTGACGGCCGTTGCCTCGATGAAATCGGCCAGCGCGTTGCCGGCCACATCCTGGTCCGCCATCACGAGCTTGAGGAAACTCTGGTTGGCGGTGACGATCTTGCCGTCGCGGATAACGACGAGGCCCTCGACTGCCGCGTCGGCAAGGCCGCGCATGCGATCGCTTTCGGCGGCTGCACGGCGACGATCGCGCAGATCGAGATAAGTGCCGCCGAGCGCCAGCAGCAGGATCGCCACCGAGACGAGCGCCACCACGAGCGACAGCCATTCCGGCGTCATGTCCGCTTCGGTGACGACGGGGAAGCAGTTGGCGAGCCCAGCGGCGCCCATTGCGGTAAAGTGCATGGCGCAGATCGCGAGGGTCAGAAGGCCTGCAGCGCCGAGCCGACCCCTGAGTGCGCCGGACGTGGCCGCGACATGGATTGCAACCGCGCCGAGCGCCATGCCGAACAGGATCGAGGCCGCAACGATCGAGACATCCCAGACGATGCCGCCGCCGATCAGCACTGCGGCCATGCCCACATAGTGCATGCTCGAAATGCCGACGCCGACCACCGCGCCGCCGAGCAGGAAGTCCGAGCGCCGCGTGCCGACCGCGGCAAACCACAGCCCGCCGCCGACAATGACGATGGCAATCGCCAGCGACAGCAGCGTCACCGGCAGGTCGTAGCCGACCGGCATGCCGGCGTTGAACGACAGCATGGCGACGAAGTGCGTCGCCCAGATGCCGAAGCCGACCGAGATGGCGGCAACGCCAAGCCACACGTTCTGCATCGGCCCCGTGGTGCGACGCGCATGCGTCAGCAGCGTAATGCCGGCAAAGGCCGACAGCGCACATACGAGGGCCGCCAACGCGACGAGGCGAAGATCATGACTGAAGAAAAGGGTTTGAAGTACGGTCTGCACGGCGGAGCGGTCCTTCTGGGTTCCACGTCGCCGGCGATGTCGCGGTATACCGGTTAACCGGAGCTTGCTGCGGGCCTATGCGACGACCCGTAAGCCGGTCACGTCCGCAAGTGCGGTGAATCTCCGCTTAACCCCAAGTAATCGTGCAGTATTTTCGACTAGAGCGAGGTGCGCGCCTTGAGCGCCTGGCTGAGCGTACCCTCGTCGAGATAGTCGAGCTCGCCGCCCACCGGTACGCCATGGGCGAGCCGGGTAATCTTCACCCCGCTCGGGGCCAGTCGGTCGGTAATATAGTGGGCGGTGGTCTGGCCCTCGACGGTGGCGTTCACCGCCAGCACGATCTCGGAGAATTCCGGCGCGCGCTTCAGCAGGGCATCGATGGAAAGATCGTCCGGACCGACACCATCGAGCGGTGACAGCACGCCGCCCAGCACGTGATACTTCACCGCGCCGACCCCGGCCCTCTCGAGCGCCCAGAGGTCGGCCACGTCCTCGACCACGATCAGGAGGCCCGAGTCGCGACGCGGGTCGGAGCAGATATGGCAGGGCGAGCGCGTATCGATGTTCCCGCACGTCTCGCACACCGTCACCGCTTCCACGGCGCGATCGAGCGCGGCCGAGAGCGGGATCATCAGCTGCTCCTTCTTCTTGATCAGGTGCAGCACCGCCCGTCGCGCCGAGCGTGGACCAAGGCCCGGCATGCGGGCGAGAAGCTGGATCAGCTGTTCGATCTCGGGTCCGGATTGGCTCATGCGGTGTCCATCAGGCCCTGCGCGGCGAACAGGTAGACGAGCGCCGCCTGCTGGGCGACGAACACCGCGGTCTCGCCGCCGACCCTGAGCGCCGGGCGCTTCACGTAGCGCGCGATGAAATAGACGGCCGCGATCGCCACCGCGCCCACCAGCAGGAACAGCCCGCGCGAGATATCGGCCGCCGCCATGGCGCCGAGCACGAAACTCCACATGAAGCCGACCGGCACGATGAAGATCATCGACATCGGCCACTGGTTGGCGGTCACGCCGTTGAACACCAGCAGCACCAGGCCGGCCAGCAGCATGGCGATGAAGACCTCGATCAGGCGGTAGACGATGGTCTGCATCTAGAACGGGAACTTCATGCCGGGCGGCAGCGGCAGGCCCGCGGTCAGTTCCTGCATCTTGGAATTCATCTCGAATTCGGCCTTGCCCTTGGCATCGTTGTGGGCGGCGACGATCAGGTCCTCGACCACAGAGATGTCGTCGGTGATCAGCGAGGGATCGATCTTGATGCCGCGCATCTCGCCCTTGCCGTTGAGCGTCACCACGACCAGCCCGCCACCGGCGCGGCCAACGACCTCCATCTCGGCGATCTTGGCCTGCATCTCCTGCATCCGCCCCTGCATCTCCTGGGCGGCTTTCATCATGTTCATGATGTCTTTCATTCGTCATCGTCCTCGTCGCTGTCGCGGCCAACCATATCGGCATAGGCCTCGATGGGCGGAAGCTCCTGCTTCACCGTGACGCGCACGGTGGAGCCGGGGAAGGTTTCGAGAATGGCCTGCACGAGCGGATCCTGGTGGGCCTCCTTGCGCACGGCCTCCTGCTGCTCGTCGCGCTGCTGGCGCAGCGTGGGCACATGCGTGGCGTCGGTCTTGAGCGTGATCACCCACTGCCGGTTGGTCCAGAGTTTCAGCTTGGCGACGAGCGTCTGGATGATGGCAGGGTCGGCATTCTCGATCAGCGCTACCTCCAGCCGGCCCTCGCTGATCGAGACCGGTCGGAGCGAGCTTTCGAGTGCGTGCTTGACGATCAGGTCGCGCTTCTCGCCGGCCAGTGCCACCAGGTCGGCATAGCTGCGCGGATTGGCGAAGGCCTGCGGCGCGGGCGTCGACACTGCCGGGACGGGAGCCGCTTCGAATTGCGGCGCCACCTGCGGCACGAACTGCCGTGCCACGGCTGGCCCGCCCGAGGCCGCACCGCCGCCGACCGGCCCGCGCGCCACCGGCGCGGCCTGCGGCGTGCTCGGCAGCGGCGTGTTGCTCAGCTTGGCGATGAGCTCGTCCGGCGTCGGCATGTCGGCCGCATAGGCGAGGCGGATCAACACCATTTCGGCGGCCTGCAGGCCATTGCCGGCCTGCTGCACTTCGTCGAAGCCCTTGAACAGGATCTGCCAGCTGCGCGACAGCGCCCGCATGCCGAGCCGCTGGGCGAGGCTCGCGCCGCGCGTCCGCTCGTCCGGCGTCAACGACACATCATCGGCGGCTGCCGGGACGACCTTGATGCGGGTGACCAGATGGGTGAAATCGCAGAGATCGGCGATGATGGTCTGCGGGTCGGCGCCGGCATCATAGAGCTCGCGCATGATGGTGAGCGCTTCGGCGACCTGCCCGCCCATCAGGGTCTCGAACAGGTCGATCGTCCGCGCCCGGTCGCCGAGCCCGAGCATGGCCTTGACCGTCGCAGCGGTGACCTTGCCGTCGCCATGCGAGATCGCCTGATCGAGCAGGGACTGGTTGTCGCGCACCGAGCCTTCGCCGGCCCGCACGATCATCGCCAGCGCCTCGGGCTCGTAGGCAATACCCTCCTTGCCGAGGAGGTCGACGAGATGCGCCGTCATGATATCCGGCGGCACGCGGCGGAGGTCGAAGCGCATGCAGCGGGAGAGGATCGTCACCGGGACCTTGCGGATCTCGGTGGTGGCGAAGATGAACTTCACATAGGGCGGCGGCTCTTCGAGCGTCTTCAGCAGCCCGTTGAAGGCCGCGGTCGAGAGCATGTGTACTTCGTCGATGATGTAGACCTTGTAGGGCGCCGAAACCGGGCCGTACTTCACCGAGTCGATGATCTCGCGGATGTCGTTGATGCCGGTGTTCGATGCCGCGTCCATCTCGATCACGTCGACATGCCGGCCCTCGATGATCGCCCTGTCGTGGACGCCTTCCTTGTCGAGATCGAGGTTGGGGCGGCGCCCGTTCTCGTCCTCGTAGTTGAAGGCACGGGCGAGGATGCGAGCGGTGGTGGTCTTACCCACCCCGCGCACCCCGGTGAGGATGAAGGCGTGGTGGATGCGGCCCGATTTGAACGCGTTGCGCAGTGTCTGCACCATCGCGTCCTGCCCGATCAGGCTGGCAAAGCTCTGCGGCCGGTACTTGCGGGCAAGCACGAGATAGGGCGATCCAGCCTTCGGGGCGGTCGCGGGCAACATGTCGTCGGGGAACATTCCGTCAGCCATGCAAAGGATATAGCGACCGGCACAGCGGATCGCAAAACTTCATCGCCGCTTGGGCGCTGAAGTTACCGGATTCATGTGGGGAATGGGGTCCCCAAAGCGGTTGGCGAAGCCAGAGCGTGGGGAAAAGAAAGTTGGAAGTAGGAGGCTGGCAACGACCCGTGAAGGTCTCGTTGGGGCTGCTACCTTCCGGTCCTGACCCGGTTGGCGAGGAACACGTCCGCGCCAACCTCCCGCCCGCTATATGGCGCGGGATTGTGGAGATGGCAAGGCTGGAAGGCACGATGGCGCCTGCACACCGGCTGTCATCCCTGCGAAGCCAGGGATCCAACTCTGGCGCTGGCTGACACCTGGATCCCTGCCTTCGCAGGGATGACAGCCGAGCATGGGGCGCATTCGACGCCAAACGCTTGCGCGCGGCGGCGAAGCATTCCATCTGATGGGCGCCATGAAGCTCACCATCATCCAGACCGGCGACGTCCCGGCGCCGCTGCGGCCGCAGTTCGGCGCCTATCCGCCCATGTTCAAGCGCATGTTCGACGAGGCTGGCCAGCCCTTCGACTACCAGACCGTCGCTATTTATGACGGCGCGCCCTTTCCCGACGCCGACAAGCTCGACGCTATCCTCATCACCGGCTCGGCTGCCGGCGTCTATGACGACTATGCCTGGCTCGATCCGCTCCGGGCCTTCATCCGCTCGGCTTATGCGGCCAACACGCCAATGCTCGGCATCTGCTTCGGCCACCAGATCATGGCCGATGCGCTGGGCGGCGATGTGCGGAAGTCCGAAAAGGGCTGGGGCCTCGGGCGCCACACCTATGCGGTGAAATCGCGGCCCGATTTCCTCTCCACCGACCTGCCGGCGCTCTCCATTGCCTGTTCGCACCAGGATCAGGTGATCGTCCCGCCCGCCGAAGCCGAGGTGTTCCTGGCCTCCGACTTTACGCCGAATGCCGGCCTCGCCTACAGGAACGGCCGGGCCCTGAGCCTGCAACCGCATCCCGAATTCCTCGACGACTACACGCTGGCGCTGGCTGAGCTCCGCCGCGGCAAGACGTCGGACGAAGTGGTGGATACGGCGCTGGCCTCCGTCGCGACTCCATCGCACAGCAAAGATGTCGCAGGCTGGTTGGGCAGTTTTCTGACCCGCTGACCCAAGACGCCTGCTTCTCCAATCGTCGAAATAATGCATGCTGCAACAAGCAGTTGCGGCCGGCTGTTCGATATTGGGGGTTCGATTTGTTCAAGACTGTATTGCCGCTGGCGGCTGGCGTGCTGGCCGTTTGCACGGTCGGTTCCGCTTTGGCCGGGCCCGTTGAAGACTACGTGACGCTGCGCGCGGGGGAGTATCTCGACCTGCAGTGCAAGGCGCTGAAATATGTCGAGCACCAATTCCTCGTCGATGCGCAGGTGCAGCTGCTCGAGCAGACCGGGCAGTGGGGCGGCCTGCAGTCCGGCAAGCTGACGCAGGAGCAGTACAACAGCTGGATCGACGAGCGGAATGCCGAGGCCAAGGCATTGGCCGATGCCGCCGGCTGTACCGCTGCGGCCGAGCCTTACCTCGCGAGAGCCCGCGAGCAATCCAACGCGCTCATTGCGCAGGGACTGTTGCTGGGGCTGCATTTCGACAGCCTGCCCGAGAGCGATCCCGATCGGCACCTGCTCGGCGCCGACCAGAAGCAGGCCGCGCAGGCCTATGATGTGTTCCTGCAGCAGGTCTGGGGCACCAACTACGCGAACTTCATGGGCTTCCAGCAGGAGCAGGCGCGGGCAGCCCTGCCGCTCGTGCCTAACCTCACCGGAGAGGACTACGACCCCTATGGGTTCAATGCGATGTTCCGCTCCGACGAGGAGATGCAGCAGGTTTACGACCTCAGGAGCCGCGGCGTGCGCGCCATGGACCTCGTGCAGTTCGAAGTGCTGGCCGAAACCAATGGCTGGCGCGTACTGCCCGAGCATCTCGAGGGCGGCTGGATCATTCCGACGCTGACCCGCGCCGACGCCAGCGATCCGGCCGATCGGCTGGTGGTGGTGCAGGGACCGGCCGCCTATGCGCTGGCCGACTATAGCGGCACGTATCAGCAGTTGCTGGCGCGCGCCCCGGATGGGTCGGTGAAGCTGATGATCTGGGGCGAAATGGCCAACACGCTCGGGCCGACGCCCGGCGCGCGCTTCTACATTCCCAGCATGCCGACGCCGCAGGGGCATAGCGACTGGTCGTGGTTCAGCGACCCGACATACCGCGACCTGACGATGGTGTGGGACGGCGCGCCGATGACCGGTCCGTGTCTCGGCGGACCGTGCTTCGAGTTTCCGCCCGAGGTGTTCGACGCCATCGGCCGTCGCGGCGAGCAGGGTGCGGTGGAGCTGTTCATTGCCGACAGCTCGGCAGCGGAACCGGCGCCGATCACTGTAGGCAGCTACCGGGCCGGCCGCATCGAGTCGCGGCACTTCTTCGCGCTGATGGAGAAATAGGGGGTAGCACGTTCGTTCCCCCGATCCACCGCCTGTCATCCCTGCGAAGGCAGGGATCCAGCTATCCGCTGGCGCGGGCGGAGAAATGGACCCCTGCCTTCGCAGGGGTGACAGCTGGTGGATGAGGAAGCACCGGGCACCATCTCAACTGTGCAGCAGCTGCTCGATTTCGGTGCGCAGCTGCTCCAGCCCGGATTTCTTCTCCGACGAGGTGACGATCATCTCCGGATGCGCGGCGGGGCGCTTGGCGATGGTGTCGCGGGTCTTCCTGATCGCGAGGTCAAGCTCGCCCCTGGTCGGCTTGTCGGACTTGGTGATGACGATCTGGTAGCTCACTGCGGCCTTGTCGAGCTCGTTCATCACCGACTTGTCGTTGGCGTTCGGGCCATGCCGGCCGTCGATCAGCACATAGACGCGGCGCAGGTTCGGGCGGCCGGTGAGATACTGGTGGATGAGTTTGGTCCACTGCTTCACCTTCGCCTCGGGCGCCTTGGCGAAGCCGTAGCCGGGCATGTCGACGATGCGCAGCTCCGCCGACTGGCTGTCGAAGATGTTGAGCTCCTGCGTTCGTCCCGGAGTATTCGAGGTGCGGGCGAGGCCGGTCGTGCCGGTCAGCGCGTTGATCAGCGACGATTTGCCGACATTGGAGCGGCCGGCGAATGCGATCTCGAGCCGATCGGCCGGCGGCAGGTCGGCAATCCGCACCACGCCCTTGATGAAGGTGAACGGCCGCGCAAACAGCAGCCGGCCGGCTTCGATCTGGTCAGTGCTGAATTTGTTGGGCGTGTCGCTCATGGCCGCTTCTTAGGGGAGGGCGCTGGATAAGGAAAGGGCCGCGCACCTTGCGATGCGCGGCCCCGAAAAACGTCTCGGACGAAAGCCTCAGCCGGCCTTGCCGCTCGCAGGCTTTTCTTCGATCGGCTTGGGCTTGCGCTTGAAGCTCGCCGCGATGTTGCCGAACAGGTCCACGTCGACGCCGTGGCGCTTCATGATGAACCACTGCTGCAGCACCGACAGGGTATTGTTCCAGGCCCAGTAGATCACGAGGCCGGCCGGGAACGAGCCGAGCATGAAGGTGAAGATCACCGGCATCCAGTTGAAGATCATCGCCTGCGTCGGATCCGGCGGCGGCGGGTTGAGCTTCATCTGCACCCACATGGTGACACCCATGATGAGCGGCCAGATGCCGAGGTGGAGCAGGCCGCCGATCACCGGCAGCGCCACCGGATTCCACGGGATCAGCCCGAACAGGGTGAAGATGTTGGTCGGATCGGGCGCGGCAAGGTCGGTGATCCAGCCGAAGAACGGCGCATGGCGCATCTCGAGCGAGATGAAGATGACCGAGTAGAGCGCGAAGAACACCGGGATCTGGATCAAGAGCGGCCAGCAGCCCGACAGCGGATTGATCTTTTCCTTCTTGTAGAGCTCCATCATGGCCTGTTGCTGGGCCACGCGATCTTCCTTGAAGCGCTCCTGGATCGACTTCATCTCCGGCTGCACGCGCCGCATCGCCGCCATCGAAGCGTAGGAGCGGCTGGCGAGCGGGAAGAAGAGCGCCTTGATCAGCACCGTCACCGTCAGGATGGCGAGGCCGAAATTGCCCAGGATCCCGTAGAGGAACTGCAGCAGCTCGAACAGCGGGCGGGTGATGAAGTGCAGCCAGCCCCAGTCGATCAGCAGCTCCAGCCGGTCGAAGCCATAGGTCTTGTCATAGGTGTCGATGACATGGGTTTCCTTCGCGCCGGCGAAGGTGAAGGTCTTGTTCTCGGCCGTGCCGCCAGCGGGCACCACCACCGGCGTGCTCTCGACGAAGCTGATCTGGTAGACGTCGATCGTCCCCTGCTTGGCGGCGGCATAGCGCGCGTTGAGCGGGGAGTTCGGCGACGAGATGATGGCCGTCGCCCAGTACTTGTCGGTGATGCCGACCCAGCCGCCGGTCGTCGACGTCGTGTCGATCTGCTTGTCGTTGACGACGTCCGAGTACTTCTTTGAGACGAGGTTGTTCGAGCCCAGAACGCCCAGCGGGCCCTCGTGCTGCACGAAGAAATTCTGCACATGCGGCGTGCCCTGCCGCACGATGCGCGAGTAGGGGTAGAGCGCCACGTCGCCGCCGGTCGTATTCTCGACCGACTGCGTCACGGTGAAGAGGTAATGGTCGTCGACCGCGAAGGTGCGGCGGAAGACGAGGCCAGCGCCATTGTCCCAGCGCAGCGTCACCGGGGTCGCAACGGTCAGCGCGGCATTGTCGCCCTCGACCGACCACAGCGTATTGCCATCGGGCAGGGACGCCGTGGCGCCGGCGACCGGCACCCAGCCGCCTTCGACATAGTACCCGCCCGGCGCGCCCGAGGGCGTCAGCAGGGTAATGATCGGCGAGCTGTCGTCGACGGTCTCGTGGTATTCCTTGAGCTTCAGGTCATCGACGCGCGCGCCGGTGAGGCTGATCGAGCCGGCCAGCGCCGGCGTATCGATGGTGACGCGAGGCGTTGCGGCCAGCGCTTCCTCGCGCGTGGCGAACACCCCGACCTGGCCGCTGGTGCCGACCGCGGTGGCAGCAGGAGCTGCCGCCGTCGTGGTCGTGGCGCCGCCAGCGGGCGTCGCGAGGCCCTGGTTGGCCGGATCGGCCGCCTGCTGCTGGGCCTCAAGCGCTGCCTGCTGCTGCGCCCGCTCCAGCTGCGGGCCGGCCACGAAGAACTGCCATCCGAACAGCACCACGATGCTGAGCACGATCGCGATGATCATGTTGCGGTTGTTTTCGGACTGCATCAGCTCTTCTTCTTCAGGTGAATCTTGGAAAGTGACGTGTTCAGGTCTTCGACCATGCGGTCGAAGGGCAGGCTCAACGCCTCACGGCGGCCCACGAGCACGTAGTCATGTCGGGACAGGAAGCCGTTCTCGCAAGCCTTCACGACAGCACGAAGGCGGCGGCGGATCCGATTGCGCTCCGGGGCATTGCCCGTGAGCTTGGTCACCGTGAAGCCGACACCGGGCTCTTCGGTCGCGCTGGCAATGGCCTGCAGCGAAAACGCAGAGCGCCCGACGCGCTGGCCTCGGGCGGCTCTGAGAAATTCCGATCGGTTCTTCAGGCGCCGCACAGCGCCCTCCTGAGCTATGGCCGTGAGCACGGCCACTGCCTTAGGCCGAGAGCTTCTTGCGGCCGACGGCGCGACGGCGAGCGAGCACCGCACGGCCGTTCTTGGTCGCCATGCGGGCGCGGAAGCCGTGGCGGCGGGTGCGGACGAGCGTGCTCGGCTGGAAAGTGCGTTTCGACATACGATCTGACCACGCCGGCGCGCGGTTCCCTAATTCTGGACTGCAGCAAGGTGCATGCCGGCCGGGTCCCGGTTGGGACGCCTACGGCAGATTGGGGCGGTGTATAGGGAAACGGGCCCCATAAGTCAACGCGACAGGCTGACCTCGAAAGGCTGTGCAGTATGTGCAGCTTTGTCGCAGATTTTCCACGCCATTTGCCGGCCCGAGACTGTTGTCCACCCGCGGCGCGATGCTAATGAGGCCAAGGGTTGTCCGAGACCTCGGACGGACGAAGAGGGCAAGATTGGCCGACATCCTTAATCCCGACCTCTGCGTCATCGGGGCCGGATCGGGCGGACTTGCCGTAGCTGAAGCCGCCCGTGCCCATGGCGTCTCGGTTGTCGTCATCGAAAAGGCGCGCGCCGGCGGCAGTGCCCTCAACACCGGCGCCATTCCGCTGAAGGGCCTCGTCGCGGCGGCGGCACACGCCCAGACCATGCGCGAGGGCGGCCCGTTCGGCATCGTGGCGGATGAACCCAAGGTCAATTTCCGCCGCGTGCACGACCATATCGAGCAGGTGATCACCGCACTCGCTCCACAGAGCTCGGCGGCCCACCTCAAGGCGCAGGGCATCGATTTCATACCGGGCGCCGCGCGGTTCATCTCGAGGAAGGCGGTGCAGGCCGGCGATACCGAGATCCGGGCGCGCCGCTTCGTCATCGCCACCGGTGCGCGACCGGGCGTGCCGGCCATTCCCGGCCTCGACGCTGTGCCTTTTTTCACCACCGACACCATTCTCGACAACACGCGCAAGCTGACGCACCTCGTGATCGTCGGGGCAGGGGCTGCCGCACTCGAGCTCGCCCAGGCCTATCGCCGTCTCGGCACCGAGGTGAGTGTGGTCGAGCACGGCCTGCCGCTCACGGGGGTCGATCCGGAACTTGCGGCGGTCGCACTGCAACGGCTGGCCGAGGAAGGTGTCCGCCTGCTCCCGGGGGCTGCGGTCACGGCCATCCAGGCCCGCTCGATGGGCATTGGCGTCGCCGTGCAGACGCCCGAGGGCGATACGCTGCTCGATGCCTCGCATGTGCTGGTCGCCACCGAGCGCGTGCCCAACCTCGATGGGCTCGAACTCGACGCCGCCGGCATCAAGCGCCGCCTCGAAGCGCCGCTCCACCTGCAACTGACCGGTGCGCTCCGCACCACCAATCCGCGCGTCTATGTCGTTGGCGACGTCGCCGGCGGACAATCGGTGCCGGCCGCCCGCCAGCAGGCCGAGCGCGTCGTCCGCGCTGCGCTGCTCGGCGCCGCCGCCGGCCAGCCACAGGCGCTGCCCCGCTTCATCGCCACCGACCCCGGCCTCGCCGAAATCGGCCTCAACGAGGCCGAGGCGCGCCGCCGCCACGGTATCGCCTTCCGCGTGACCCGTGCCGCTTTCGCCGACAACGATGCGGCCCGCGCTGCACGCAACAGCTACGGCCTCGTGAAGCTCATCACCCACAAGACCGGCAAGATCCTCGGCGCCGGCGTCGTCGGCCCGGGGGCTGCCGATATCGTCTCGCTGTTCGCGCTGGCCATGGCCGCCAATATCGATGCGCGCCGCCTCGCCGATTTCGCCGCCCCCTATCCCTCATATGCCGAGATCGCGGTGCGACTGGGTGAGGAATTGCGCCGTAGCGACATCCGCCATCCGCTGCTGAAGCAGATCATCGCCCTCAATCGGCTGCTCGGCTGAACCCGAGGCTCTATTCCGCTGGAATAAGGCCAGTTTCCCAATTATTTATCCCAGCAATGGCCACACCAACGCGCGCGATGCCAGGGCCGCTCTCGGGCCTCTCCGTCAAGATCATCGCCACCATCGTCGTGGTGATCCTCGCCGTTGAAGTCGTGGTCTACCTGCCGTCCGCCGCGAGCTTCCGCCAGAACTGGCTCGAGGATCGCCTGCGTGTCGGCACGGTGGCCGCCCGCGTCCTCGACGCGGTTCCGGACGCCATGGACCTGCCGCGCATGCTGACCGACCGGCTGCTGTCTTCGGCCGAAGCCTATGCGCTGGTCTATCGCCGCGACGAGCAGAGCCAGCTCATCGAGCGCGATGGCTTCGAGCCGCCCGACACGGTCGTGACCGTCGACATGCGCCTGCGCGACCCGGCAACGCTGATCCTGGGGACGCTCGAAACTCTCGCCGCGCCCGCCGGCCGCACGCTCCGCATCGTCGGCACCGAAGACGGCCAGTCCGATCGCATCATCGAAGTGCTGATGCCCGAAGCGCCACTGCGGGCCGAACTGTGGCTCTATTCGCGCAACCTGTTCGTGCTGTCGCTGATCCTCGCCGTGATCACCTCGGCGGTGCTCTACGTGCTGGTGTCGCGCATCCTGATCGTCCCGATCCGGCGGCTGACCAACAACATGGTGGCCTTCTCCGGCGCGCCGGAGAACCCCGGCCTTATCGTCTCCCCGACGACGCGACGCGATGAACTCGGCGTCATGGAGCGCGAGCTCTCGGCCATGGAGACCGATATCTACTCGATGCTGCGCCAGCGGCGGCACCTCGCCGATCTCGGCCTCGCCGTCGCCAAGATCAACCATGACCTGCGCAACACCCTGGCCTCGGCGCAGCTGCTCTCCGACCAGGTGGCCAACCTGGACGATCCGAAGGTGCAGCGGCTCGCGCCGCGCCTCGTCCATTCGATCGACCGTGCGATCGGCTTTGCCCAGTCGGTGCTCGACTACGGCCGCCAGAGCGTGACCCCGCCCAAGCCGGTACCGGTGGACCTGCATCTGCTCCTCGACGAGGCGGCCTTCGATGCCGGCCTTGTCGGCCACCCCACCATCAGCTGGTTGAACGGGGTCCCCGACGCGGTCAGCATTCTTGCCGACCCGGATCAGTTCGCCCGCATCTTCGCCAACCTGCTCAAGAACGCGCGCGAGGCGCTCGAGAGTGCCAACGGCAAGGTGGATGGGCCTGCCGTCTCCGTGGCCGTGGATGAGGCCGGCGACTGGCTGACGCTCAGCGTCAGCGACAATGGCCCGGGCCTGCCGCCACGGGCCCGCGAGAACCTGTTCGTCGCCTTCGAAGGCTCGGCCCGCGTTGGCGGCACCGGCCTTGGCCTCGCCATTGCCCGTGAGCTGGCAGAGGCGCATGGGGGTCGCGTCGCCTTCGTCGACCAGCCGGCCGGCACGCGCTTCGACGTGATCCTGCCTCGCTCGATCCGCATCGCCTGAGCTGTCACGGCACTGTCGAAAAGCATCGGCGAGGCCGCTTGCAATGCCGCTGCACTAACTGTATGGGTCACGCCGTTCCGCCGCGACATGTTCCGGCCGACAGGCGCCCGTAGCTCAGTTGGATAGAGCACCAGACTACGAATCTGGGGGTCAGGAGTTCGAATCTCTTCGGGCGCGCCATTTCCCGATCGCAGCACGGACAGACCAATCCCGCGGCAGCTGGCCGCCGCAGGGCGTCGCGAGCGCGAGCTTGGTCGCGGGCCTCAGGTCACCTTGAACATGCCGCCATCCACCACCAGCAATTGACCCGTCACGAACTGGGCGTCGTCGCTGGTCAGGAAAAGCACCGGCCCGGCTATGTCCACCGGCTCCGCCAGTCGCCGGATCGCCTGCATGTCGACGACCTGCTGGAATTCCTCGGCGGACCGTCCCTCCGTGCCGGGCGTCTTGGTGAGGGCTGGGGCGACGGCGTTGACGGTGATGTTGAATTCGCCGAGATCGTTGGCGAGGCCGCGCGTGAAGCCGATCGCCCCCATCTTGCTCGCCATGTAGTGGCTCAGCCCTGGCGCATTCACGGCGATCGAGTTGGACGACAGGTTGACGATACGCCCCCAGCTGTTCCGCTTCATCAGTGGTACGAGGGCCTTGGCGCCAAGGAACTGGCTATCGAGGTTGATCTTCATCACCCTGCTCCAGAGCGCATAGTCGAGGCCGTCGAACACCTGGAACGGATAGATGCCGGCGTTGCTGACGAGGATATCGGCCCGCCCGAACTTCGCTTCGGTCGCCTGGCGGATGCGATCCCAGTCCTCAGGGCTGCTCACATCGGCCTGGAGGGAGAGAGACTCGCCGCCCGCCTGGGAAATTCGCCGGGCGGTCTCTTCGACGCTCCCCATATCCACCAGCGAAACCTGCGCCCCGCGCTGCGCCAGTTGCACGGCAATTTCCTGCCCGATGCCCCGACCGGCTCCGGTGACGACCGCGACGCGGCCCTTGTGTGTGTCCATGATTGCTCTCCTCGCAATTGGGTGGGTGTCTGGCGGAAAAGGACCTGCGGCAGCCCGCATCTCCCGAAGCCCGGCACCAGGAATTGCTCGAGACCACCACGGCGGCCGAGCACCATCCATTGGGCCACCGGCTCACGAATGGAGACGTTCGTGGGTCCGCGGTCGCCGATGTATTTATGGGGCTGGCCGAGATCGGTGCGGTGCCGGCTGCTCGGCTATCGGTCGCAGAGTCCCGCCAGCTCTCCGCCGGGGTGTTCCGGCGCCGGACGCATCATTCAGTTCGGGAAAGGGCACTGGCGACAAAAAGGAGTGCCGGGGGCGTGGCGGCGCCACCCGGCACTCTCCCCTTGCGGGGTGTCTCCTTGCTTGAGGGAGGGTGCAAGGAGACGACCGGTGCAGCCCAGGGAGGATTAAGCGCACCGATGTAGGCTGGCTCAGACCGCAGATCATCGCGTTCGTGTCGGATGAGTGTGGCAGGTGACGGCAGGGGCGGCTTGCGTGCTCTTGCGCTGCACGGGCGAGGATTGTCGCGACGGTCGTCAGCCGCGCGGCGAGCGGGTACCGGTCGCCAGTCGATAAGCCTCGAGCTGATCCGGCGTGTCGATGTCGAGGTGGATCCCAGCGTCCTCGACACGCAGTTCGAGGACGTTGTCGCCACGCAGGAGCTGGCGGGCGCCAGTATCACCGGTAAGGGATGCAGCCTGCTCGAAGATCGGACGCATCAGCAGAACCGGATTGCCGCGCCGGCCATCGCATACCGGAACGACTGCCGCAGCCGCCGGATTGTCCCTTGCCGCAGCGACCAGTGCGCGCAGGGTCTGGCGGCGGATCGCCGGCATGTCTGCCAGCATGACAAGCGCGCCGGCATACTCGTCCGGCACCTCTGCCAGCCCCAGTGCGAGCGAACCGGAGAGGCCGAGCGCGACATCGCCGTTGACGACCACCGTCACGTCACGACCGGCCAGCGCGTCCCGGCACAGCCCGGCGCTCTCGCCGACGATGACGATTACCGGGGCCTGCCCGGTCGCGAGCGCCAGATCGGCGACATGCGCCAGCATGGGCTTCTCGCCGATCGATCGCAGCACCTTGCCGCCGCCCATCCGGCTGACGCGTCCCGCCGCGAGGATGACGGTCGCGATGCGCAATCGGCTTCGAGGTGCGCGCGCGCACAATGACATTCCGGCGATCTCCGGCATGGACCCTCGACCAATCCAACAACCGGATACCGCAGCGACATTGTCCGTCAGGTCGGGCGCGTCGTGCTCAAGGACTAGCGGCCGAAACCCAAGTGGAATTCAGCCAGGGCGACGATGGCTCCACTGTATCGGCTGGCGTGCCCCCGGTTGCGCCCGGCCTCCCCACCCAACAAGGACGCGCGAAATGGATCTTACCCAGGCTCGAACACTGCCCGTGGCGCTGCATCACGCGCAGACCGACCTCAACCATATCGCCATGCGGGATATCTTCGCCGTGTCGGCTGGCCGCGAAGTCGGTCGTGGCCGCGACGCGCGGCGGGCTCCGTGGCTTTCGGACGCTGCAGCTAGCGGAGTTTGTCCATGTCGCTGAAGCCCGCGCCCCGCAAACGGCCCAATGCGGCCTTCAAGGACAGGATGGCCGTCGGCACGCGGGAAAGTCCGGTGCAGATCCGCGCGTCCGGGCCCGACGCGATGCGGGACCGGCCGCTCCCGCCCTGGACCGCGCTCGACGAGGCCTGCGACGAGTCGTTTCCGGCCAGCGATCCGCCGTCCAGCCACCGCTTCGACTAGGCCGCTTTGAGCACCCGGACCGCCGAAATGCGCAAGACCGGCAAAGTCGGGCGAGGTCGGTGCCGCCTAGCCTCGGGGTGCCGCGACAACCCGAGGTCAGGAAAATGCGCACAACCACACCCCTAGGTCGCCTGAGCAGCACCACGGCCACGACACAGCTGCTCCAGGTCGGCGATGCCGCATACGCCTACCGCAGGCTCGGCAAGAGCTCCCGCCTTCCCCTGCTTCTGCTGCAGCATTTCACCGGAACGCTCGACAACTGGGACCCGGCCGTCACCGACAAGCTGGCCGACAACCGGGAAATCATCCTGTTCGACAATGCCGGCGTCGGCCGGTCGTCGGGCCAGGTGCCACGAACGATCGCCGAGATGGCGGGGCACGCCTTCGCCTTCCTCGATGGGCTTGGGATCAAGGAATGCGACGTGCTGGGCTATTCGCTGGGCGGGATGATCGCCCAGCAGATGGCGCTGGATCGACCATCGATCTTTCGCCGGATTATCCTCGCCGGCACCGGCCCGCGCGGCGGCGACGACATCATGCATATCGAGAAGCCGGAGCTGGCGCGGTACTTCAAGGACCCCTCGCTCGACGGGTACAAGCGCCTTCAGAAGATCTTCTTTGCACCCACCGAGACGAGCCAGAGGGCGGGCGAAAAGTTCGTCGATCGCCTGCAGCTGCGGACAAGCGACCGCGACCGGCCGTCGGGGCCGGAGGTCGCCCAGGCCCAGATCGCCGCGTTCCGGGAATGGGAGCAGTTCACCGGCGAGCGGTTCGCCCAGCTCAGGGAGATCAAGCAGCCGACGCTGGTGGTGAATGGCTTGCGGGATGCGCTGATCCCGATCTCCAACTCCTACCGGCTGGTCGAGAACCTGCCCAGCGCGATGCTGATCGTCTACCCCGATTCAGGGCACGGTTCGCTGTTCCAGTTCCACCAGTCCTTCACCCGGCAGGTCGAGGCGTTCCTCGCCTCGAGAATGGCGTTCATCCCCGGCTAGTGCGGGGTCCTTCGGCGGGACGGTCAGGTGACAAGCCGCTGCGCCCGGGCCGTGTCGAGGATCTGGGCGGCGATGCCGAGCGCCAGCTCCGTCGCCGAGCGCGCCCCCCGCACGAGGCCCGCCGGCGCGACGAGGCGAGCGATCTCGTCCGGCGTCAGCCCCGCGTCCTGAAGCTGCTGCGCGCGTTGTGCCGCCGCCGCCCGGCCGCCGACCGCCCCGACATAGAACGAGGGCCCCCGGAGCAGGCTCGGCAGGATGCGCAATTCCTTTTCGTGCGAGTGAAAGATGGCCGCGGCGGCCGTCCACCGATCCTGGCGCAATGGGTCGAACGCGCCGACCGGGCGCACGATCAGTCCGGACGCCTTGCCGGCATGCGTCGTCGCCGGATCATCGCTGTAGAGCTGGCAAGCAAGGCCCATCCCCCGCAGCAGGGCGGCAAGCTGCAATGCCCCGAAGCCATCGCCGAACACGTTGATCCGGATCGGTGGCAGATGGAGACGTGCGAAGCGGCCGCTTTCGATGGCGCCTTGCTCGGGCATGGCGCTGGCCCGGCCAAGTCGCCTCACATGGGAGCCGTCGCCGACATCCGTTACCAGTTCGAACGGCGTGCGCGAGGCGAGGCAGCGCGTCGCCTCGTCGATCACGTCGTCCCGCAGGCCGGGATCGAACAGCACGTCGATGGCCGAGCCGCAGGGCAGCCGCACGTCGATATAGCGCGAACCGCGGCCGTACCGTTCGAGCCTTGGCTGCCCGGTGCGGATGCACTGATGCGCGACGAGCGCGAGCTCGCGTTCGAGGCAGCCTCCGGTGAGATAGCCGACGAGGTCACCGGCCTCGCTCACCGCCATCTGGGCGCCGACCATCCGCGGTCCGCTGCCTTCCACGTTGACCAGGGTTACGAGGCAGGTCCGCTTGCCCTGGCGCCGCCAGGTGGCAATGGCCATGAGCGCGGGGAGGTCGAAATGGCCGGCCGCCGCGACCGTCGAGTAGGTCTCGACCGTATCGAACATGGCCGTCGGATCGAACTGGGCGAGGTCGGCGGTGCTGGTCGACATGGGGCCTCCTGCGACCGGCAATAGCCCAGCTTTGAGCCGCGGTGCACCCACCCGGACGGCGATCGAGGCAAGATCGGACGGGTGACGACAACCGCCCAAAAGTCGCCGCCGATATCCCGGGCCACACCTTTGTGCAGGGGCCATGTACTGGCCGATCCGAGGAGACGGGCGATGGTCGAGGTCGTGCTCACGATCAACGGAAAAGCGCATGGGCTGGCGATCGATTGTCGGCAGTCCCTGCTGGATGTCCTCAGGGAGCGGTTGCACCTGACTGGCACCAAGAAGGGCTGCAACCAGGGCGCCTGCGGTGCGTGCACCATCCTGCTCGACGGCAGGCGCGTCGTCTCCTGCCTGACATTGGCGGCGATGCACGATGGGGCCGAGATCACGACCATCGAAGGGCTCGCGTCCGGCGACCAGCTGCATCCCTTGCAGCAGGCCTTCATCGACAACGATGCCCTGCAATGCGGCTTCTGCACCGCGGGCCAGATCCTGTCGGGCGTCGCCTGCATCGCCGAAGGCCATGCCGGATCGCTCGACGAAATTCGCCACTGGATGAGCGGGAACATCTGCCGCTGTGCGGCCTATCCTGGCATCGGTGCAGCAATCGCCGAGACGGCGCGGACGGGTGCCGCATGAAGGCGTTCACGATCGAGGCCGTGCATACGCTCGAGGCGGCGATCCGGGCAGGCGCCGCCGGCGGGCGCTACATCGCCGGTGGAACGACCCTGATCGACCTGATGCGCGAGGAGGTCGAGCAGCCGGACCACCTGGTCGACGTCAACGGGCTGCCGCTCGCCGGCATAGCGACCGATGGCGACACTCTGGTGATCGGAGCGCTGGTGCGCATGGCCGACCTGGCTGCCCATCCGGACGCCCGACGACTGCAGCCACTCATCGTCGAGTCGCTGGTCGAGGGCGCGTCGCCGCAATTGCGAAATCTGGCGACCATCGGCGGCAACCTGCTGCAGCGGGTGCGCTGCCCATATTTCCGCATGCGCGACGCCGCCTGCAACAAGCGAACGAAGGGCGAGGGCTGCGCTGCGCTGGGGGGCATCAACAACGGGCACGCCATCCTGGGGACAAGCGAGCACTGCATCGCGACCCACCCATCCGATCTCGCCGTGGCGCTGGTGGCCCTCGACGCGGTGATGCATGTCGTGGGGCCCGAGGGCGAACGGATATTCCCGGTGGAGGAGCTCTTCCGCCTGCCGGGCGACACGCCGCATCTCGAGCACACGCTCAAGCCGGCCGAGATCATTGTCGACGTCCGCGTGCCATGCGGGCCGTATTCCGGCCGCGCGCGGTACCTGAAGGTTCGAGAAAGGTCCTCGTACGAATTCGCGCTGGTTTCGGGGGCTGTTGCGCTGGATTTGGAGGCTGACGTCATCCGCGAGGCGCGAGTTGCGGTCGGAGGCGTCGGCACCCGGCCCTGGCGGTTGCGCCGGGTCGAGGCCGCGCTGCGTGGACAGGTGGCAAGCCGCACGGCTTTCGAGGCTGCGGCGAAGCTGGCCGCGGAAGGGGCGATCGCGCGCGAACACAACGGCTACAAGCTCGAACTGCTGCCCCGCACCATCGTGCAGGCGCTGGAGCTGGCCGGGGCGGCCGGACGATGACCGGACCAATCGGCAAGCCCCTGCGCCGGGTTGACGGGCCGCTGAAGGTCACCGGCGGCGCCGAGTATGCGGCCGACTTCAACCGACCGAACCAGGCCTATTGCGTCCTCGTTCCGGCCACCGTGGGCAAGGGCCGGATCGTTGCGATCGACATCGTGGCCGCGCGCGCCTTGCCCGGCGTCGTGGACGTACTGAGCTACCTCAACGCGCCGAAACTGCCTTACGGGCCGCACAAGGTCTTCATCGACCCCGGCGTCGGCGAGCGGCTGCATGTGTTCCAGGACGACGAGATCCGGTTCTACGGCCAACCAGTGGCCGCGGTGATCGCCGATACACTGGACCAGGCCGAGCATGCAGCCGCTGCGCTCAAGATCGTCTATGCGTCCGAGCGGCCAGTCGTCGATATCGGGGAAGGCGTCGCGCCGATCGTGCCGGAAGAAGCCACCCGGCCGGGCTCGCGCATCAGGTCCGACACGGCGCGCGGCGATGCCGATGCGGCCCTGCCCACTGCCGAGGTCCGAGTCGATGTGCGCTACGACATAGCGCGCGAGAACCACAATCCGATGGAACCGCACGCCACGCTCGCCGAATGGCAGGGCGAGCACCTGACCCTGTGGAGCAAGAGCCAGTGGGTCAACAGCGAGCAGGATGAGATCGCCGCGATCCTCGGCATCCCCCCGGAACAGGTGCAGGTCATCTGCCCGTTCATTGGCGGTGCCTTCGGCACCTCGCTGCGAAGCTGGCCGCACGTGACGGTGGCAGCGCTCGCCGCACGCCTCGTCAAGCGGCCGGTAAAACTCGTGCTGACCCGCAAGCAGATGTTCTACACCACGGGCCACCGCCCGCGCAGTGCGCAGCGCGTTGCCCTCGGGGCCGACCGCGATGGTCGTCTGACCGCGCTGATCCAGGAAGGCCTGGGCGAAACCAGCCGCTACGAGCAGTTCATCGAAGCGCTGACTTCGGCCGCCAACTTCATGTACTCCTGCCCCAACGTCCGCACGCAGTACCGGCTCGCGCCGCTGGATATCGGTACGCCGACCTATATGCGCGGTCCGGGCGAGGCGAGCGGTGCACACGCCGTCGAGTGCGCCGTCGACGAGCTCTCCTACGCACTCGGCATCGATCCGATCGAACTGCGCCGCCGGAACGAGCCGCAGGTCGATGAGGGCAATGGCAAGCCATTCTCCAGCCGTTCGCTGCTGCAGTGCTACGCCGAGGGCGCCGAGCACTTCGGCTGGGCTGTGCGCAGCCCGCGCCCCCGCTCGATGCGCGACGGCCGCCTGCTGGTGGGCATGGGCATGGCAGCGGCGAGCTATCCGTCCGGCCAGATGCAGTCGAGTGCCCTGGCCCGTGTCCGCCCCGACGGGCTCGTCGAGGTGGAGGCCGCCGCGAGCGACATGGGCCCGGGCACCTATACCTCGATGACGCAGGTCGCGGCCGAAACGCTGTCCGTGCCGATGGATGAGGTTCATTTCAGCCTCGGCCGCTCCGAGCTGCCACCCACGCCGCCGCAGGGCGGGTCGCTGACCATGGCCTCGGTCGGCTCAGCCGTGCGCGATGCCTGCCTCGCCCTCAGGACTGCTGCCGCAGAGGTGGCCGTCGCAGACAAGCGATCGCCGCTGTTCGGCTCCCATCCCGCCGATCTCGAGTGGCGCGATGACCGGCTCTTCCACCGCTCGGACGATCGGCGCGGCCAGTCGCTGCACGACATTGCCTCGAGCGGGGGCCAGACCATCGAGGCGCAGGCGACCGCCAAGCGGAGCATGGAGGTGATGAGCCGCTACTCCACTCACGCCTTCGGTGCCGTCTTCGTCGAGGTGAGCGTCGACCCCGATGTCGGCATCATCCGCGTCCGCCGCGCGCTCGGCGCCTACGCTGCCGGCCGGATCGTCAACCCGCTGCTCGCGCATAGCCAGTGCATCGGCGGCATGATCGGCGGCATCGGCATGGCGCTCATGGAGCGCACCGTGCTCGATCCGCGCGACGGGCGGCCGGTCAACGCCCACATGGCCGACTACCTCGTTCCGGTGTATGCCGATATCGGCGAAGTCGGTGCCATCTTCATCGACGAGGTCGACCCTTACGTGAACCCGCTGGGGATCAAGGGCATCGGCGAGATCGCGCTGATCGGGATGGCGCCGGCGATCGGCAACGCCGTGTACCACGCCACCGGCATCCGGGTCCGCGAGCTCCCCATCCGCCTCGAGCACATGCTGGTCCCGTCGGCCTGACCCAGGGTCTTCCGACGCGCCGGTGCGGGCGCGCCGGAACTGCGTTCGGACTGGCTATTTGACGGCTGCGGCGGCCTTGATCAGCTCGGCCACCGCATCGGGATGCGACGCCATCACCAGGTGCGAGGCGCCGGGGACAATGACCGTCTTCTGCGACTTTGCCCGCTCGGCCATGAACGAATTTGCCGCCGGCGGAATGTTCTTGTCGGCATCGCCGTAGATGAACCACGACGGGATGGTCTTCCAGGCGGGGCTGGTGGCGAGTTCGGTCAGCGCCTCCTGCGTCACCGCCCTCTGTGTTGTCGCCAGCGAACTGCTCGTGGAACTTGCTTTGCTCGATATAGAGATACTGGCCGCCATCGGCCAGGATCACCGGAGGCGCCAGCGTGCCGCCGATGGTGCTGCCGGGGAACTTGTTCGAGAGCCCGTTCACCGACTCGCCGACATCGGGGGCGATGGCCGTGACGAAGACCAGCGCCTTCACGTCGGGGATGCCGTTGGCCGCCTCGCTGATGACCGCGCCGCCATAGGAGTGGCCGACGAGCACGATGGGCGTCTTGACGCTCGACAGCAGGCTCGCCAGGTACCCGGCGTCGCCGGCCAGGGTGCGAAGCGGATTGGCCTCGGCAATGACGGGATAGCCGTCATCCTGCAGGACCTTGATGACGCCGTCCCAGCTCGAAGAGCCGGCGAAGGCGCCATGCACCAGCACCACGGTGGGCTTTTCCGGCTGCGCGAGGGCAGGGCTGACGAACAGGGCTGCGGCAAAGGCCAGCAGGGCAATCGATCTGAACATTGGATCTCTCCTTCACGCGGGCTCCGCGCCCGCTGGGGCGAACGTGTCACGCCGGCCCGGAAGCGGGCTTCGCCGGAACTGTGGTGTTTGGCGCGAAACGGCCCAGCTCGGCCGGGCCTAGGGAGAAACCGGCTGGCTCCGGCGCCGGAGGGACGCCGTCGCGAGCGGGTTGGCGGCGGCATGCGATCGCTCGATCCGGAGCCCATCGCGCGGCGCCACCATCGCTGGCCGCCGCGCCAGCGGATCATGGCGCCAGACACTCGGCGTACTGCCGGTGTAGCGTTTGAACAGCCGGCCCAGATGCGCCTGGTCTGCAAGCCCGCATTCCACCGCGATCAGCGCGAGTGTCCGATCGCTATGCGCCAGCAGGGCACAGGCCAGCCGCATGCGGTGCTCGATCAGGTAGGCATGGGGCGTTGCGCCCGTCGCCGCCCTGAAGCTGCGCGCGAAGTGGCTGGGGCTAAGGTCCACCGCGCTGGCCAGCTCGACGACGTGGATGGCCTGCGACTGGTGCTCGTCGATGTAGCGACCGACGCGCCTGATCTGCCAGATCGCTAGACAGCTGGGGCCCTGGGGGATCTGCAGCGCATCCGCCACGGCCCGCATCAGCAGGGCGTCCGCTACCAGTGCCTGAAGCGCGCTGGGGTGTGGCCAGTCGAGAGGGGCGGCTGCTCCGGTTCCGGCCACATCATTCATCGGCGACGCACCTCCTCTTCGACTCCAGAAATCACGGGCGTCCGGAGGAAGAAATTGCCCGCGGAGTGGAAAGTGCTAGACCTATGTATCGAGGAGTCGTCCGCAAGCAGTACCCCCACTGTGTTGCCGACGGGATATCGGGGCGTCGGGCCGCGTCATGGGGGGTATTTCTTTCGGATCTACTGCCGGGGTCGCTATTTAGCGGCCTTCTACAAGACGCCGCGAAACCAAGACTGGCTTGGTGACGCGGAAACTGGACGATCTCTTGTGCGGGGATCGCCGGGCGGGGACGAAGGAGGTGCACCGCGGCGTGGTTCAGGCACTGGATAGCGAGGATGCATATGCAAGCCTGGGCTTCCCACCGAACCACCATCCTGTTGCTGGTGCTGCTCTGTATCGCGCTGGTCGTGAGCTGGATCGAACGCGAACCATCCGGCGTCCTCGCGGTGGTGGCGGTCGTCTCGCTGATTGCACCGCGCTGGCTGGTGCTGGTGTCGCCACTCGCTCTGGGCGCGGGGCTGGCACTTGTTCCGGATATCGGCGATCCGTCCGCGGTGCTCGATCCGGCGTCGCTGCGGCAGGTCGCGGTGCTGACGGCAGTGGGCCTCGTGATCGCCGGCGCCATTGCGATCGTGCGGTTCGCCTCCCCCGGCCGAGTGGTTACCGAAACGATCGTCGAAGGCACGACCAGGGATGGCTGGATCGCCGCCCCGGATGGTCGCGCGACCTATATCGGTTCCGGCACGCTTGAGTATCTTCGCACCACGAACGAGCGCCTGGGACGACATGATGCGCCGCGGTATTTCGGCTGGCAGGACGTGCTGCATCCCGACGACGTAGGACTTACGACCGCCACCTTCATGCGCTGTCTAGCCTCCGGCGAAGACTACAACAGAGTGCACCGTTTGAGGGGTAGCGATGGGGTCTACCGGTGGTTCCGCTCCATCGGGGTGCCGATCTACGACGGCAGCGGCCAGATCGTCAGGTGGCAGGGCACCACCATCATGATCGAAGACGAAGTGCGGGCCAAGGAAGACCTCCTAGCGCGCGAGAAGGAACTCCGCCTGCTCATCGACACCATGCCGGCACTGGTCTGGCGCACCGGCGCCGACGGGAAGGTCGCCTATATCAACCAGCGGTTGAGCCGCTTTGCCGGGCTGGGACTTGCCGATCTCGATGTGACCAGCAGCACGCGCCTGCACCAGGCGATGCTCACCTTCATCCACCCCGATGACCGCGAGATCATCAGGAGCGTCCTCGAGAACGCCTTCGCCACCGGCCAGCCGGCCATCGTCCGGCACCGGTTGTTGCGTGCCGACGGAGTCTATCGCTGGGTCGAGGCCCGCGCCGAACCGCTGTTCGACGGCGACCGGATCGTGCAGTGGTACGGTGTCTATGTCGACATCGACGACGAAAAGCGCGCGCAGGAGGCCCTGCGCGCGGCCCAGGACAAGCTGGCGCGGGCCGCCCAGGCCGCCAGCCTCGCCGAGCTCAGCGCCTCAATCGCGCATGAGATCAACCAGCCGCTCGCCGCGATCATCACCACCGGACAGGTGCTGAAGGGCAGGCTGTCGGCCGAGATGCCCAATCTGCCGGCCCTGCTGGCTGCGGCGGACCGCATGATCCGCGACGCCGGCACCGCGGCCGACGTGGTCGCAAGGACGAGGTCCCTGTTCAACCGGGAAGAGCCGGTTCGTGTCGCCACCAGCATCAACGATCTGGTCATCGAAGTGCGTCACCTGATGAGCGACGAGCTGAGCACCACCGACGCCTCGATCGAGATGAATCTCGCCAGCGATTTACCGCCGGTCTCGGTCGACCGGGTGCAGATCCAGCAGGTTCTGGTCAATCTCATTCGCAACGCACTCGACGCGCAGCAGCAGGCGGGCCAGAACGTCGCCGTTCAGGTCCGCTCACGCCGTCCCGACGCAGAAACCGTGTGCATCGAGGTGCGCGATCGCGGCAGCGGGGTCAGCGATCCGGAGAGCATCTTCGAGCCGTTCTTCACCACCAAGCCGAAGGGCATGGGGATCGGCCTCGCCGTCTCGCGCACCATCATGGAAGCGCACAACGGGCGGCTCTGGACCGAACCCAACGAACCGAGTGGCTCGGCCTTCATCGTCGCCCTGCCTGTCGGGCCTAGTCGCACATCCGCGGAATAGGCCCGACCGACGACGGGCTACGACGATACCTTGGTCAGCACCGACAGCAGCTCGACGTCGAGGGAGCGGCCGACCTCCGACACCCGGGCATCGGCAAACTGCCCGAACAGCGAGGACGGCTTGTCATACTCCATCACCGTCAGCCCTTCGTCATTCTCGAAGAGCACGATCCGCAATGGTGCGTAGAGGGCCGCACCGAGCCGGTAGCGCGTCATCTTGGTGGCCGTGAGCGGGTTGCCGATCTCGTACTGGATCGCCTTGCGCCGACCGCCGAAGCCCCTGAGGATCGTGCCGTGGTCGCGTTCGAGAAAGATCGAGAGCTTCGGTCCGGTCCGCTCGTACTCTTCGACGCCGGCCTCGTCGGCAACCGACAGCGTATCCACGATCGACTGGCCGATCCGGGGAAGCGAGTTCTCCAGCTTGTGCCGAACCTCCTCGAAGGTCCGTGGCGTGAGGATGGTGACGTGCTCCACCAGAATGGTGGTCGAGACGACGATGGGCGAGGTCATTTGGGTTCTCCGCTTTGGGTAGTCGATGGTACGGCTCAGCTGAACTGCGGGTCGCTGATGTCGATGGAGACCATGAGCATGTCCTTGATCGGACGCCGGTCCGGTCCGCGCGTGTAGGCACGGCGGCGCGTGGGCAGGACGATGCCGTTCGCCGTGACATAATCCGAGGTCAGCTGGCTCGCCGGAAAGCCGCCGGCGATGTTCAGGTTGTAGTCGTGGCGCCGCAGCATGAAGGTGTCGTCGAAGAAGAAGTCCTGCACGGCGCTGTGTGTTTCCACCGAGCCGGGAAAGCGGGCGCGCACCACGCGCCAGATCTCCGGCCCCTCGTGCCACGGCTCGAGCTCTTCGACGTGCACGCCCGGGCCGGCGAGGAGGAACGGCGTGGTGAGATAGGTCCACAGCGCCTCGCCGTTGAAATAGGCGCGCTGCAGGGCATCCCATGGGGTGTTCATCTGATGGCCGGCAAAGGAGTCCTTGGGCGCGTAGCGTTCGACCACGACCGTGCCGTCGAGCTTCTCGATGGCGATACGCTCGGGCGTGAACATGGTCTGCTGATCGGGTGCGCCATAGGGCAGCACGGACGAACGCTCTTCCTGCAGCCAGACTTTCATCTGGCGCGGATCGGAGTCCTGGGGGACCCCCTTGAGGGGAAAGAACCCGCCGCCGCTTACGATCGTCGCCTGGACGGTCAGGAACGAGTTCCAGCGATCAAGGCCACCATGGGCCCGAAGGACTTCTGTCAGCAGGTCGGTCATGGTCTCTCCACTCGGTCTCAAAATGCGACGAGCGAAGGCTAGGACCGTCTGGGGCGGCTGGCTTATGCGCCCTTGCGGGCACTATGCCCTGATTGAGAACAAGGATTCCGCGGAGGCCGAAGCTGCGCCCGCATCGGCGCACGGACGAGGCGTGCTGACGCCCGGGCTCAGGGGTATCGGCCGAGGGGGCGGCCCGGATGCTTGCCATTGGGGGCGGCGCCGGACGGCTCGGCCGTTCCGTCATGCAGCCCCAGGGTCTCCGCCATGCGAACGAGGTGGGCCAGCGAGCTCGCCGCCATCTTCTGCATGACATGCGCGCGATGGACCTTCACCGTCGGCTCCGCCACGCCCGCGGCCACGGCGATCTGCTTGTTCAGCAGCCCCGATGTCACGAGCCCCATGATCTCGGCCTCGCGCTGGCTGAGGCTCTGGTAGCGCGCCCGGATGTCGGCGGCCTGGCGGTCGGCGTCGCGGCGATCGCGATCCCGTCCGATCGCCACGAAGATGGCTTCCAGCATTTCCTGGTCGCGGAAGGGTTTGGGCAGGAAGTCCACGGCCCCCGCCTTCATCGCCCTGACCGACATCGGGACGTCGCCATAGCCTGTCATGAAGATCACGGGGATGCGGATGCCTGCGGTCACCATCTGGTGGTGAAACTCGAGCCCGCTGGTGCCGGGCAGCCGAATGTCGAGCACCACGCAACTCTCGACGTCCGGGAGCCTGGCGGCGAGAAATTCGCCCGGGCTACCAAACAGCGCGACGCGCAGGCCGGCGGATTCAACCAGAAATTCGATAGCCTCCCTCATGGCGCGGTCATCGTCTATGACGAGCACCACCGGCGTGGTGTCGGACCTGGACCCTTTTCCTGGCCCCGCTGCCGACGCAGAACTGCTAACAATACGGACGCGCTTGGCGCCGTATATATTGTTGTTCATCGCACGCGCACCACTAGTCGATAAATCAAACGCGACCTTTGACTAACAGGTCAGCGAAACTACTAGCCGACATAACCCTGCGCGCGGTTCCGGGGTGTGTCAATTGTCCCCCGAGTCCCCGCCTATTCACTCCGCTTGCCCGTGCCGTGTGGCCTTCGCGATTGCGTCGAGGAGCGCAGCGCTGTCGAATGGCTTGATGAAGACCTCCGTGCTCGGGTGCCCATCCGCGATGTACCGACGCGCGAGACCCGGCCGGCCGGTCAGCAGGAAGACGGGAAGCTGCGGGCGGGCCTGCTTGGCGCGCCGCCTCAGTTCGCCGCCATCCATCGCGGGCAGCCCGATATCGGCCACGAGGCAGTCGATCTCCGCAAAATCGCTTGCGGCGATAAACGCCTCCGCTGAGGAAAAGAGCTGAACGTTCATCCCGGCAGTGTCCAAAAGATAGTGCAGCGCTTCGAGCACGGCGTCATCATCGTCGACGACCGCAATGACCGGACCGCCCGTGCTCATTCCTTTCGCCGGCCTTCGCGAAGAGCGCCGACCGACGGTTTCATGCGTAAGAACTGTCCCGCAAACTGCTTCCCTCACGTCAACAGTGCTCGGTTCATCGGCAAGGCAGGCAGTGTGCTTGCTGGCGTTTATGGCTGGGTTCAGCAACGGCGTTCTTGGGCAGAGAGTCAATTATTCGAATGAACCGGTCAGTAGTGCTAAGGGCGTAGTGGCCTGCTGGTGAGGGCGGCATCCGCCCTCACCCCTGCCGACCGTGCCTAGCCCTTGATGAAGGCCAGCAGGTCCGGGTTGAGCACGTCTGCCTGGGTGGTCAGCATGCCGTGCGGGAAGCCGGGATAAATCTTCAGCACGCTGTTCTTGATCAGCTCGTGCTGCTTGACCGAAGCATCCTTGTAGGGAACGACCTGGTCGTCGTCGCCCTGGCAGATGAATGTCGGCACCGTGATCGCCTTGAGATCGTCGGTCTGGTCGGTCTGCGAGAAGGCCGTGATCCCCTCGTAGTGGGCGAGGGCTCCGCCCTCCATGCCCTGGCGCCACCAGTTTTCGATAATGCCCTGCGAGACCTTCGCGCCCGGCCGGTTGAAGCCGTAGAACGGGCCGGAGGCAAAATCGAGATAGAACTGCGCGCGGTTCGCCGCCAGCGTGGCCTGGAAGCCGGTGAACACGCTCAGCGGAGTGCCCTCCGGATTGCTCGCGCTCTGCACCATGATCGGCGGCACGGAGCTGACGAGCACCATCTTGGCGACGCGCTTGCCGGGCTGTCCGAACCTGGCGACGTAGCGCGCAACTTCGCCGCCCCCGGTGGAGTGGCCGATATGGACGGCGTCCTTGAGGTCGAGGTGCTCGACGACTGCCGCGGCGTCCGAGGCGTAATGGTCCATGTCGTTGCCGACGTCGACCTGCGTCGATCGGCCGTGCCCCCGTCGGTCGTGCGCAACGACGCGGTAACCGTTGTTGAAGAAGAACAGCATCTGGTTGTCCCAGTCGTCCGAGCTCAGCGGCCAGCCGTGATGAAACACGATCGGCTGCGCGCTCTTGGGGCCCCAGTCCTTGTAGAAGATCTCCGTTCCGTCGTCGGTCTTGATGTAGCCGCTACCCATCTCATGGCTTCCTTTCGAGGACTGTTTTGCTCCCTGCGCGAATGCCAGGGACGGCAAAGCCGGTATGGCTGCCAGCATTGTCATGCCGGCCACCACCTCGCGGCGATTGAGCTTGAACGGTGGGGTTCGCACCTGCTTGTCCACGTCCGCTTACCTCCGGATCGAGTTCACGGCGGAGACCCTAGGCAGGCGGCTGGAGCGGAGGAATCGTGCTTGTGGTCTTCCCGTCTAGTCCAAAAGCCAAAGCTGGCGCGACCAAACGTCCACGACGGACCGGGGAGGTTAAAGCGATCGTGCGCGGCCGGAACTAGCCGTCGGGACTACGCCCGCGATCAGGCCGCGAAGGTTCGGTGGGTGGAGGCGCGGAAATGCGCTTCGAGGGCGGCGACCGCCCCGTCGGTGTCCCGGCGTTCGAGGCAGTCGATGACGCGCAGATGCTCGTCGATCGTCTCGAGCAGCGCTGCCCGGAAGCCGGGACGGCGGTGGACCTTCTGCGCCATCCGGATGTTTTCCTGCAGCCGCTGGTGCGTCTCGAAAATCGCCCGGTTGTCCAGCGCCTCGACGATCTCGCGATGGAAACGGTGGTCGAGGGCGAGGAAGCGGAGTTGCCCCTCCTCGAACATGCCGCCGTCGGTCAGCCCGTTGCGGCATTCCTCGTGGCTCTCCCGCATGTTGGCGAGCCACTCGGCGCTGACCGTGTCGCCGAAACTGCGCAGCGCATAGACCTCGATCATGATGCGGAACTGGTAGTTCTCGCGGATGAAGGCCACCTCCGGATAGACGATCCGGATGCCGGTGCGCGGCTTGATCTCGACCAGCCCGAACTCCTCGAGCAGCACCAGCGTCTCGCGCAGCGGCGACAGCGACAGGCCGAGCAGGTCGCAGAGCTCGTTCTGCGTCACCACCATGCCGGCCTCCAGGCGGCCGTCCTGCATGGCGGCGCGGAAGCGGCGGTAGCCCTCATTGTCCTGGCGAATATCTGACATGGTCGTCGGCTGGTCTCGGGTGTCGCTCACACCCTAATATATGATTTGGCCAATTTGAAATCTCAGAATTTCACCTGTGAATGGCCGGCTTCGCGGGCGTTTCGGCGCGGATGGTCTAGCCCGCGATCTCCGACTTTCGGTCACTATGCGGTGCGAACGCTTGACTTGAGATATCATAAGCGGGAACAGATATTTCACAAATTGGGAGCTTTCGACCGGCGCGTGCCCCTGGCGCATCGCGGGGGTCGACAATAACGGCCGGGCGGCTTTGCCCGGACTGACCGATGTTACCGGAGGATATTTATGAAGATCACGGGGTTCACGGGCTGGCTGGTCGAGCACGATCCTGGCCCGGAATTCATCTGGCGCGACGGGCTGCATGGCTCGTGGGGCGACATTCCGCGCGGGTCCAAGCCGCGCAAGGCCGTGATCCGCATGGAGACCGATGCCGGCATCTATGGCGCCATGGAGATCAATCGCGGCGATGCGGTGATCGACCTCGTGCGACGCCGCTATCACGAATTCATCGGCGAGAACCCGCTGCTCACCGAGCGGCTGTGGCGGATGATCTGGGAGATCGACCGCGTGGAGGAAATCCACATGCGGCACCTGGGCCTGCTCGATGTGCTGTGCTGGGACGTGAAGTCGCAGCACGCAAAGATGCCGGTCTACCAGATGCTGGGCGGCGATGATCGCGTCGTGCCCGCCTATGCCTCGACCGTCACCTGGCCGACCATGGGCGAGTACGAGCACTACATCAAGAAATGCCGCGACATCGGCTTCAAGGCCTTCAAGCTCCATGCCTGGGGCGGGCCGGTGAAGCGCGACATCGAGCTCTGCACGAACCTCAGGAAATGGGTCGGCGACGATGCCGACCTGATGTTCGACGGCTCGGCCGGCTGGGATTACGTGAACGCGCTCGAGTTCGGCAAGGCCATCCAGGATCTCGGCTTCCTCTGGTACGAGGAGCCGATGCGCGAGTTCCACCTCGGCGCGTACACCAAGCTCTGCGAGAAACTCGATATCCCGATCCTCGCCGCCGAAACCTCGGACGGCGTGCATGGCAACATGGCCACGTGGATCGAGAACAAGGCGCTCGACATGGTGCGCGTATCCTCCTTCTACAAAGGCGGCTTCACCGGCTCGATGAAGGTGGCGCACCTGGGCGAAAGCCACGGCATGCGCGCCCAGGTGCATGGCATGAGCCTCGAGAACGCGCAGATCTGCGCCGCCATCTCGAACAACGACTACTACGAGCAGCTGGTGATGAACGACGAGCAGATCGACGGTCTCAAGGACCTCGGCAAGCTCGCCATCGTCGATGGCAACCTGACGGTCAGCGACGAGCCGGGTGTCGGCTACGAGTACGACTGGAAACAGCTCGACGAGACGTGCCTGACGAAGGTCGAAGTTACCGAGCGCTTGACGCCACCGGCAAACTTGGTACCGTGGCACTGATATATCAGTTTGAGGGACTGACAGATCAAAAGGGAGGACGTGAATGACTACGAAATTTGATCGCCGTTCGATTCTGAAGATGGGTGGCGGCCTGCTGGCCGCTTCGGCGCTCACCCCGATGAGCGCTCTTGCCCAGGCAAAGAGCATCAACTACTGGCACACTTTCACCAGCCAGTCCGAGCAGGCCGGCCTCGATGCCGTGATGGCGCTGTTCAAGGCGGCGCATCCGGACATAACGGTGACGCCGGAGAATATTCCGAACCCGGAATTCATGGCCAAGATCACCGCCGCGGTGGTCGCCAACACGCGTCCGAGCGTGACCATGGTGTCGTCCGAGCGCTTCCGCGACCTCCTGGCCATGGGCGCGCTCACCGACATGACCGACCGGGTCGCCAACTGGGAACGTCGCGCCGACTTCGCCGACCAGCGCTTCGACTCGATCTCGGCTGACGGCAAGGTCTACGGCGTGCCGGGGTTCACCTTTGTCGACTGGATCTACTACCGCAAGGACTGGTTCGAGGAAGCCGGCATCGCCGTGCCGACCACTCTCGCCGAAATGTACGACGCGGCGGTCAAGCTCACCGATGCCAGCGCCAACCGCTACGGCTTCGGCCTGCGCGGCGGCCCGGGCGGCCAGAACCCGATCATCAACATGATGGAAGCATTCGGCTCGCCCGTTCTGCATGCCGACGGCACGATCGGGCTCGATCGCGAGAAGGCAATCGAGGGCATCACCTTCTATTCCGACCTCGCCAAGAACGCCGCGCCGTCGAGCGCGCCGAACGACGGTTTCCGCCAGATCATCGAAGGCTTCCAGACCGGCCAGACCGCGATGATCTACCACCACACCGGCTCGTACCAGGACATCGCGAGTAAGCTCGAGCCGGGCGTGCAGTTCGGCACCATGGCGATCCCGGCCGGCCCGGTGAACCGCGTGGCGCGCCTCGCCTATGCCTACAACACGATCACCAAGCCCGAGGACGCCGATGCGGCCTGGGAGTGGATCAAGTTCTGGGGCGAGCCGGATGCGGCCGTGGCCTTCCTCGAAAAGACCGGCTACTTCCCGGCCTCGACGACCGCCGCTGCCGACGAGCGCATCGCCGGCAACCCGATGTACGCCGCCGCTGCCGACACGCTCGGCTTCGGCATCCCGCAGCCGAGCTTCCCGGGTGCCGCCGGTTGGGCCGAGAGCACCGTGCTCCCTGCCTTCCAGCGCATCCTGATCGGCCAGGCCACGCCCGAGCAGGCCGTCGACGAGATGATCGCCGGCCTCGCCGAAGCCACCGCGTAAGCAAGCTTCGTCCGGGTGGCTGCCCATGCGGGTGGCCACCCGTTCCTTTTCCGCCCTTTCCTCCGGGAGATAAGATGAGCCGCGTTTCCGCTGCCAGTCCCCCGCCGCGTTCGGTGTGGGACAGCCTCAATCCGGTTCGCCTGATCGGCGAACTCAGTGAGACCAGGTACTGGATGTATCTGCTGCTGCTCCCCAGCGCGCTGCTCATCACTGCGGTGGTGCTCTACCCCACCGTCTACGGCTTCCACATGAGCTTCCACGAGATGCGGCTGAACCGGCCCGATCTCGGCACCGGCTTTGTCGGTCTCAAGCACTATGCCCGCATGGTGTCCGACCCGATCTTCTGGACCTCGCTGATCAATACGGCGGTGTGGGCGACCACCTCGATCATCCTCGAGTTCCTCGTCGGCCTCATCGCCGCGCTGGCGCTGAACCGCAACCTGCCGGGCACCAAGGTGCTGGCGGTGCTGATCCTGCTGCCCTATTTCCTGCCCAACGTTGTCGCTGGCCACATGTGGGCGCTCATGCTCGATCCGCGGCTGGGCGTCATCAACGACGTGCTGGTGCGGATCGGGTTCCTCGATGCCTACAAGGCCTGGTTCGCCGATCCGACGACCGCCATGGGCGCGGCCATCGTGGTCGAGGTCTGGCACAGCTTTCCGTTCTTCACGCTGCTGATCATGGCCGGCCTCAAAGGCATCCCGACCGACCTCTACAAGGCCGCCGATATCGATGGGGCAGGGCCGTTCGCGCAGCTGCGGCTGATCACGCTGCCGATGCTGAAGACCATCATCGCCGCCGCGGTGATCCTGCGCGTCATCGGTCTCGTCAACTCGCCGGACCTGTTGCTGATCCTCACCTCCGGCGGCCCCGGCCGCTCGACCCAGGTGCTCAGCCTCTATGCGTTCCAGATGGCCTACAAGGATTTCAACTTCGGCTACGCCGGCGCGCTCAGCGTGGTGATGTTCATCCTGCTGATGGGCTTTGCCTACGTCTACATCCGGCTCTCCAAGGTCAACCAGGACTAGCGCCATGGCACAGACCCGCTCCAGCTCGAAACTCGTGTGGGACATCACCGCCTACGTGGTGCTGATCCTGCTCGCCTTCCTCTGCATCTTCCCGATCGTGTGGACCTTCCTCACCTCGATCAAGGTCGAGGAGGACATCGTCACCCGCGAGATGATCTACATCCCGACGCGCTTCACCTTCGAGTGGTACGTGCGGCTGTGGAACCAGTCCGGCTATCCGGTGCTGGTGATGAACAGCCTCATCACCACCTCGGTCACGGTGCTGATCTGCCTGATCACCGGCTCGATCGCGTCCTACTCGTTCTCGCGCTTCAACTTCGCCGGCCGCACCCAGCTCATGCTCGGCTATCTCGTCGTGCGTATGTTCCCGGCCGTGCTGATGATCATTCCGCTGTTCATCGTCATGCGAAATTTCGGGCTGCTCGACAGCTCCATCGGCCTCGCCGTCGCCTACACGAGCTTCCTGTTGCCGCTGTTCGTCTGGATGCTGAAGGGATTCTTCGATGCGGCGCCGAAGGAACTCGAGAGTGCGGCGCGCATCGATGGCTCCACCCGTATCGGGGCAATGTTCCGCATCGTCATCCCGATCGCGCGCAACGGGCTCGTCGCCACTTGCGTGTTCGTCGCCATCGCCGCCTGGAACGAGTACCTGTTCGCACTGATGCTGACGACGAGCCAGGGCTCGCGCACCTGGCCGGTCGGCCTGCAGCTGATGGTCGGCGAGTTCCAGCTGCCCTGGGGCATGCTGGCGGCCGGCGGCATCATTTCCATCATTCCCGTGATCGTGCTGTTCGCACTTGTGCAGCGCGTCATGGTTGCCGGCATCACCGCCGGCGCAGTCAAGGGTTAGTGCCGATGGCAACTCTATCGATCAAGGGCGTCCGCAAGAGCTTTGGCGCGCTCGAGGTGCTCAAGAACATCGACATCGAACTCGACGATGGCGGCTTCCTCGTGCTGCTCGGCCCCTCCGGCTGCGGCAAGTCCACGCTGCTATCGATCATCGCTGGGCTCGAGCCCAGTTCGGGTGGCGACATCCTCATCGGTGAGAACAACGTCAACGACGTGCATCCCAAGGATCGCAACATCGCCATGGTGTTCCAGAGCTACGCGCTCTACCCCACGATGACTGTGCGCCGGAACATCGGCTTCGGCCTCGAGATGCGCAAAGTCGCCCCGGCCGAGCGCGACGCCGAAGTGCAGAAGGCGGCGGAGTTGCTGCAGATCGAGCACCTGCTCGATCGGAAGCCCGCGCAGCTCTCCGGCGGCCAGCGCCAGCGCGTCGCCATGGGCCGCGCCATCGTGCGCGACCCGGCACTGTTCCTGTTCGACGAGCCGCTGTCGAATCTCGATGCCAAGCTGCGCGTCGAGATGCGCACCGAGATCAAGCGCCTGCATGATCGGCTCGGCACCACCACCGTCTATGTGACGCACGACCAGGTCGAGGCGCTGACGCTCGGCACCAAGGTTGCGGTGATGAAGGAAGGCGTGATCCAGCAGATCGCCGACCCGCAGACCATCTACGAACGTCCCGCCAACATGTTCGTCGCCGGCTTCATCGGCTCGCCGACCATGAACTTCCTGTCCGGCACGCTGGAAAAGAACGGCGATACCTATGCGCTTCGCCATGGTGCTGGTGCGCTGCCGCTGCCAGGCCTCGAGCAGGACGCGTCGGCCTTCGTTGGCCGCCAGGTCGTGGCCGGCATTCGGCCGGAAAGCCTCGGCGCCGGCAGCGGGCCGTCGACGCTGAGCGGCAAGGTCGATGTGGTCGAGCCGACCGGGCCGGACACCATGGTCATTGTCTCGATCGGCGGCCAGCTGATCACCGCGCGCCTCGGCTCGCGCGACCGGCCCAAGCTCGGCGACACGCTGACGCTCGCCGTCAACGCCACCGAGGTGAACCTGTTCGACCCGGAGAGCGGAAACCGAATTTGACTTCAGGCCGGCTAGAGGGCTGGCCGCCACCCACACCCACCGGCTGTCATCCCTGCGCAGGCAGGGATCCAGCTCTCGGCTGGTGCGGGCGGTGACATGGACCCCTGCCTTCGCAAGGGGCGACATCGAGTTTGGGGTAGGGTGCGGTGAGAGGAACTGCGCCCGCCTCTGGGAGGAGACAGCATGAAAGACCTGCGCATCAAGCGCGTGACCGTGACCCAGTACAAGTGGAAGCGGCGCGACCTGACGGGCGACTATAACGGCTTCAACCACGTCTACCTGAAGGGCGGCGAGGTCGAGTTCACCGACTACGTGATGACGGTGGAAACCGAAGCCGGCGTCACCGGCGAGTACTCGGGCGGCGTCGGCGTCAGTTACGCGCAGGTCGCCATGGCGGCGAACTATCTCATCGGCAGGAACGCGCTCGAGCGCGAGCTGATCTGGAACGACCTGAAGCGCGCGCTGCGCAAGCACGACAAGTTCGGCATGGGGCCGATCGACTGCGCGCTTTGGGATATCGCCGGCAAGGTCGCCGGCCAGCCGGTCTACCAGCTGCTCGGCGGCTGGCGCGACAAGCTGCCGGCCTATGCATCCACCTTCCACGGCGATGAAAATGGCGGCCTCGATAGCCCCGAAGCCTTCGGCGACTTCGCAGTGCAGTGCCGGGAGATGGGCTATCCCGCCTTCAAGATCCACGGCTGGGGCCATGGGCCGATCCAGCGCGAGGCCAAGGCCGTGCTCGCCACCCGCAAGGCCGTCGGCGACACTATGGATCTGATGATCGACCCCGGCTGCGAATACGAGAATTTCGGCGACGCCCTAAAGGTCGGGCAGGCCTGCGACGAGGCGAACTACTTCTGGTACGAGGACCCGTACAAGGACGGGGGCCTTTCCGCCTACGCGCACAAGCGGCTGCGCGAGCTGATCAAGACACCGATCCTGATGGGCGAGCACATCCGTGGCATCGAATCCCGCGTCGACAACCTCATCGCCGAGGGTACCGATTTCGTGCGCGCCGACGTCGACTACGATGGCGGCATCACTGGCGTGATGAAGCTCGCACATGTCGCCGAGGGTTTTGGGATGGATTGCGAAATCCACGCGCCGGGGCATGCGCCGCGCCACTGCATGGCGGCTATCCGCAACACCAATTACTATGAGCTCGGCCTCGTGAACCCCAAGGTTGCCGGCTGGAAGTCGCAGCACCAGGTGCATGCCGACGATTATTCCGACGATCTCGATGCCGTCGACAAGGACGGTTGCGTGCCGGTGCCGCAGGGCGTCGGGCTCGGCTACAACCTCAACTGGGACTGGATCAGGAAACACACCACCGGCACGACGGTTTACGAGTAAGCGCCATGGCCGATCCGCTCCGTGGACTGCCCGAGGTCACTGCAACCCGCGTCGCCGCGCCGCCAAAGTGGGCGCTGCTGCAGCGGCAGATCTTTGCGACGCTCGACAAGGCGGCGATCGAGTTTGCCGATCGCTACACGCGGCCCGACGGCACGCTGATCTGGCGCACCGAATGGCCAGGCATGGATGGTTCGGACGACCCCTATGAGGGGTTCATGAACATGCCGCTCTACTACGCGCTGGGCGGCGCCCGCGAGGTGTACGAGCGCTCGCGCATCATCTGGGACGGCATCACCTGGCAGTGGACCGAGTACGGCCAGATCCACCGCGAGTACGACGCCTATTACGACTGGATGCACCACGGCGAGAGCAACCTGTTCTTCTACTTCTTCGGCCTCGCCGATCCCGACGTGCTGAAGGACCGCCAGCGCACCCGCCGCTTCGCCGGCTTCTACAATGGCGAGGACAAGGAAGCGCTGAACTGGGATGCGGAGCGAAAGCTCATCCGCTCGCCCATCACCGGCAGCCGTGGTCCGCGCCACGTGCAGACCGCCGAGGATTGGTCGACCCACCGCGAAATCCTCGACGAGTACCTGCCGCCCTTCGAGGACCTGCCGGGCATCGACCGCTACGGCATGAAGACGCCGTGGTCGGACGACGCGGTGTACGAGGAGATTCTCACCCGCATCAACGAGCGCCAGTCGCGCGGCGACGTACCGCTGAACCTCGGCGTCACCGCGCTGATGACGCATGCCTTCATGTACACGGGCGAAGAAAAGTACCGCGCCTTCGTGCTCGACTACCTATCTGCCTGGCAGGAGCGCACGGCGCGCAATGGCGGGATCATTCCCGACAACATTGGCCTCTCCGGCGAGATCGGCGAATACAACGACGGCAAGTGGTGGGGTGGCTATTACGGCTGGCGCTGGCCGCACGGCTCGGTGTCGCTGCTCGAACCGCTGTCGGTCGCCGGCATGAACGCAACCGCGCTCACCGGCGAGATGAAGCATCTCGACCTGCTGCGTTCGCAGCTCGATATGCTGTGGGGCCTGCGCCAGGGCGACATGGTGCCGAACCGGCACTACGATGAAGGCTGGCGCGACTTCCGCCACCCGCATCCGATGTTCGGCGTCTATCTCTGGGCCACCTCGATGGACGAAGCCGACGCAGCCCGGGCCGAGCGCGGCTGGGCGCATGAGCTGTTCGACACGGTGAACCCCGCCTATTCGAGCTATGGCCGCAACACGGCCGGCGGCCACATGGGCTTCAACGGCAACACCGCGCAGTGGTTCAGGTTTATGCGCGGGCAGTGGCCCGACTATCCGGAGCACATCCTCGAAGCGAACCTCAAGGTGATCGCCGAGCAGATCGCCAACTACAATTCCGACGCGAACGACCCCAACACCATGGACCACTACCGTGAGTCCATGACTATCCACATGTGGCAGCAGCTGACCCCGATGATCATCGAAGGGCTGGCGCAGCTGACCATGGGCGGGCCGATGCACGTCTATCACGGTGGGTTGCAGTACGCGCGCTTCCGCTATTTCGACGTGGCCGAGTCACGTCCTGGCCTGCCGGATGGCGTGGCCGCGCTGGTGGAAGGGCTCACCGCCGAGGGTGCGACGCTGACGCTGGTGAACACCGACCTCATGGAGTACCGCGACCTGATCGTGCAGGCGGGCACATTCGGCGAGCACGACTTCACCGGCGGCAAGCTGGATGGTGCAGATTTCCGCGCACACGGCCGCTGGCTCCGCGTGCGGCTGGCACCCGGTGCCACGGCGAAGCTGGAACTCTCGATGCGGCGCTACGTCCGACCACCGAGCTACGACGCGCCTTATGGACGCGCGATGTACGACGTTTCTCCGATCACCGGGCGGGTGGAGTAGCTCACCCTCGCCGCTGCGCCAGGTAGATGTGCTGGCAGGCCAGCACGGTCTCGCCGCGCTGGTTGATCACCCGCACCTCTTCGGTGATGCGGCCGTATTGCGGGCGCTTCGGGTCATCGTCCAGCGCCCCGATGGTCAGCTCGGTGTGGATCGTATCGCCGATGAACACCGGCTTCGGAAACCGCAGCCGCTCGTAGCCGTAGGTGAAGGCGAGCGGGTTGATCTCGGTGGCGGTCAGTCCGATGCCGATCGCAAAGGTCATCGTGCCATGCGCTATCCGCTGGCCGAATTCCGAGCCCTTCATGAACTCGGCGTCCATGTGGTGCGGGAAGAAATCCCCGGTATGCCCGGCGTGGACGACGAAGTCGGTCTCTGTGATGGTGCGGCCGCTGGTCCCGCGCACCTCTCCGACGCGAAAATCCTCGAAATGTCGCGGCCGCTCCATCAGAAGCTCTCCCCGAACATGCGGTCGATGTCGGCGAAGATGGCAGCCGCCGGCTCGCGGTTGATCAGGCCGGCATTCAGCCGCTTCGACGCCGCGTCCTGGAAGGCCATGTATCCATTGTGGCGCGGGCGAACATAGGCGGCCTCCAGCGTCTTGCGCGTGTCGCGATAGAAATCGCCGGCCGCCGCGTTCACCGCATCGTCCTCCCAGGCGGTGGCGTGGCCCGGCTGTCCGCCTGAGGTCGCGTAGAGGCCCCGCTGTACATCCGCCGAAGCCACCCAATACGCATAGTCGATTGCGGCCTGCCGGTTCGCCGAGAACGCCGAAACGGCAATGCCCGTCCCGCCCAGCGCCGAACCCCTGGACTCCGGCAAGGGAATGTTTGCGAACGTCAACCGATTGGCGCGGAAGCCCGGTACCGAATAGCTCACATAGCCATAGCCCAGGGGCATCAGCGCCACCTTGGCGTCGTCGCGCGCCATGGCTTCCGACGCGGCGATAGGGTCCATCGCGAAGTTGGACGGTTCGAGATACTGCGCTACCTCGGCCAGCATCTCGATGGCGCGGATGCCCGCGGCGGCATCGACGAGCGGACCCTTCTGGTCCGAGCAGGGCTGCCCCATGTTCGCTGTCAGCGTGAAAAAGCTCATCATCGAGTGCGGTGCGAGCAGCGGGAGCGTTACATGACCCTCCTTCGCCAGCGCCACGACGCCGTCCCAGTCCGTTGGGGCTTCGACGAGGTCGGCGCGATACGCCATCACCTGCGTCGCCGCGTCGATCGGGAAGGCCCACTGGTGGCCGGCATACTCGTAGCTCGGATAGGACCGGCCCACCGAACCTCTGGCTAGCGCCTCGCGCTCCGCCTCACGCCCGGGCACATCCAGTGGCGTGAGGCACCCCTCCGCTACCACCTGGCCGACATGCGGGTGGTCGATGACGATCATGTCGTATTGCCGCGCCAGTTCCTCGACCGGGAAGGACTCGAAATCCTGGAGGCTGCGCTTGTCCCATTCGATCACAACGCCGGTCTTGTCGGCCCATGCCGCAGCCGTAGCCACCATCGGGTCATAGCCACGCGGGTGGCTCCAGGTCATGCCCTTGAGGCTGGTCACAGGTCGAACTCCTTGCGAATAGCCGCGCTCTGTTCGCCGATCAGCGGTGCGGCGCGGTGGGTCTGATTGCGCACGCCGTCGATGCGGAGCGGCGAGCGCGTGGTGGTGATGGAGACGCCGTCGTCGCGGGTGACCGTCTGCAGCATGTCGAGCGCCCTAAAACCTTCGCTCGCCATCAGCTCCGGCCATTCCAGCACCTTGGCGCACCAAATATCGGCCGGCTCCAGCACCGCGAGCCACTCGGCCGTCGTTCGGGTGGCCAGCCGCTCGGCGATGATCCGCTTGATCGTATCTCGCGCGCTGAACCAGCTTTTCGGATCGGCCGCGTAGCCATCGAGCGCGGGCAGTTCCAGCAGGTCGCGGATCTTGCCGAGTGGGGTCATCGCCAGCGCCAGCCAGCCATCAGCGGTCGGATAGACCCCGTACGGCGCCGAGAGATACGCGTGTGCCGAACGGAACTCGGCCCGCTTAGGCGTGCGGCGGCCGTCGTTGAGATGCGTCGTCAGCACCTCGAACTGGAAGTCGATCAGCGCTTCGAGCAGGCTCGTCTCGACATGCGCGCCCTTGCCGGTGCGCCCCTTCTGCACCAGCGCCGCCAGCACGCCCTGCGCCACCGCGGCGCCGGCCAGCATGTCGGCAATTGCGAGCCCGAACGGCACCGGGCCCTGATCGTGGTCGCCATTGAGCCACATGACGCCGGAGCGGGCCTGGGCGAGCAGGTCCTGGCCTGGGCGCTGCACCCACGGACCTTCCTCGCCATAACCTGTTATCGACGCATAGACGATGCCGGGGTTGATAGCCTTCACGCTCTCGTAGTCGAGCCCCAGCCGTTCGATCACGCCTGGCCGAAAATTCTGCAGCGTCACGTCCGCCTTCGCGAGCAGCTTCCTCAGCGCCGCAATATCGGCGGGGTTCTTCAGATCGAGCGCGAGGCTCTCCTTGCTCCGGTTGATCGCGTGGAAGATCGTCGAGTCCCCGCCGATCTCCGTGTCGCTGAGATACAGCCGGCGGCTGAGGTCGCCACCATCCGGCCGCTCGATCTTGATGACGCGGGCGCCGAGGTCTTGCAGGCGCAGCGAGGCGTAGGGGCCGGACAGGAACTGGCAGAGATCGACGACGAGGATGCCGTCAAGGGGCAGGGTGGTCATTTCTCGGTCCTGCCCTCAAACTCGGCCGGGTTTCGGTATTTCACCGTCTGCAGGTGCTCGCAGTAGAGCACCAGTTCGCCCTCGCCCTTGAACACCTCGTAGCTGGCGCGGATCAGCCCCAGCTCCTTGTATTTCGGGAGTTTTTCCATGTTAGTGCGGATGGTGTAGATGGTGTCGCCGATGAAGGTCGGCTTGATGAAGCGCAGCTTGTCGTAGCCGTAGCTGAAGGCGTTGACGCAGTTGGTCGCGACGAGCCCCAGCCCGGCCGAGAAGACGAATGCGCCGGCCACCAAGCGCCGGCCGAACTGCCCCTCTGTCGTGGCGAAGATTTCGTCCGCCACGTAGGGGTGCATGTCGGTGACGAGTGCGTTGAACTGCATGCTTTCGCCCTCCGAAATGGTGCGGCGGAGCGAGCGGATGCGGTGGCCGACCTCGAAATCCTCGTAGAACCAGTTCTCGGCGTTCCACACCGGCAGCCGAGCGTGTTCGGCCGGCATCGTCGTCGGATTGGTCGAGTGGATACCGACAGTCGGCGTCTGGCCCTCAGTCGACATGGAACACTTCTTCGGTCGAGGCCCACCATTCGCCCGGCTTGCGCGTTTCGAGCGGTTGCTGCATCGGCCCGCACAGCGCCCACCATTCGCGCGTCTTGGGGTCTTCCGCCATCCGGGCCATGTCGGCCTCGTAGTCGGTACCGACATATTCGAAATAGGCGAACATCACGTTCTCCGGCTCCCGCAGGAAGATCGAGTAGTTGGTGATGTTGCTGGCCTTGATCTGCGCCAGCACTTCCGGCCACACCGCCGCGTGTACGCGCTTGTATTCGGCCATCTGCTCGGGCTTGAGCCCGATGACGCTGCCATATCGCTTCATGGTCGTGTTCCTCCCGCGGTGACGACACGCTGCGTGATGTGCTGGCCGGCGCGCCGCAGCAAAGCGAGTGTCGCCGGCAGGTCAGGGGCATCGGCCTTGTCGAGCCGTTGCGAGTAGGGGCAGGTGAGCGCTGCGAGCACGGTGCCGAGCGGCCCGTGTACCGGCACCGAGAGGTTCGAGACCCCGGGGATCTGGATGCTCTGCATCGCCTCGTAGCCGCGCTGGCGCACCTCGCCGAGCTGCTCGTCGAGCCCTTCGGGCAGCGCTTCGGCCTGCTCGATCAGCATGAGCCGGCGCTCCTCATGCGTCGCATAGGCGAGGAACACGTGGCCCGAGCCGGTGCTGACGAGACTGACCCGGCTGCCCACGCGGATCGACACGTTCCAGTAGCCCGGACCGTCCACCTGCGCGATCACCACCAGCGCGTTGCGGTCCATCACCACCAGATGCACCGCCTGCTCGGCCTCGAGCGCGAACTGCCGCATGATCGGCATGGCGTGCCCGGCGAGCCGCTGGATGGGCGAGTGCCGGTGCGCCAGCTCGAACAGTTTCAGCGTCAGGTCGTAGCGATCCTCGGCCGTGCGGCGGACATAGCCGCGCCGCACCAGCCGGTCGAGCATGCGGTAGATTTCGTTGGGACTACGGTCCAGCGCCTTGGCGATCTCGGCCTGGCTCATGCTGTCGGGCAGGCCGGCAAGCAGCTCGAGGATATCGAGGCCCTTGTCGAGGGCAGGGGCGCGGTAGCGGTCGCCATCCTCCTCAAGCTCAGCCATCGTTCCTCCTTGATGCTCACATGCAAATAGATCATTCATATGTGAGCGATCAAGCCGAAAGGTCAGTAGCCGAGTTCCCGCCGCCGCGATATGTGCGGCGTGTGGCCCCGCGCCAGACCAGCACAACAGGAACGACCATGACTTTCGATCTCCGGCCGGTGGGCCATACGGCCCTCAAGCTCACCAGCCTCGGCTTCGGCTGCGCCTCGATCGGCAATCTCGGCCACACGGTGAGCGACGAGGACGCCGCTGCCGTGCTGGCGCGCGCCTGGGATGCGGGCATCCGCTATTTCGACACCGCGCCGCACTATGGCCGCGGTCGCTCCGAACAGCGGCTCGGCCAGTTCCTCAAGGGCAAGACCCGGTCCGACTATGTGCTCTCGACCAAGGTCGGCAAGGTGCTGCGCCCGGGCCCGCAGGTCGCCGAGGCCGATGGCTTCGTCGACCCGCTGCCGAATTCCGCGCACTACGAATACACAGCCGCTGCGCTCGAGGAGGCGCTGGAAGGCTCGCTTCGTCGCCTCGGGACCGGCCATGTCGATATCGTCTACGTGCACGATATCGGCACCATGACGCATGGCGCCGCCAACGAGCGGCACTTCCACGACCTGATGACCAGCGGCCTGCCTTACCTGCAGCGGCTGAAGGCCGAGGGCAAGGTCGGCGCCATCGGTATCGGCGTCAACGAGACGCGCGTCTGCCTCGATATCCTGAAGTCCCAGCCCCTCGACGTGATCCTGCTTGCCGGGCGCTGGACCTTGCTCGATCGCGATGCGGAAGCCGAACTGGTGGACGTGACGCGCGACAAGGGCACCAGCCTCGTCCTCGGCGGCATCTACAATTCCGGCATCCTCGCCAAGGGGGCGGTGCCGGGCGTGTGGTTCAACTACCAGCCGGCCAGCGAGGAAATCCTGGCTCAGGTGCGTGAACTCGAAGCCCGCGCCAAGGCCGAGGGCATCACTCTGCCGCATGCCGCCATGCAGTTCGCCATGACCCGGCCCGGCGTTGCCAGCGTGCTTATCGGCACCGCCAGCATCCGGCAGCTCGAACAGAACCTCAGTGCCGCCACCTCGCCGCTCTCCGTTGAGGCAGCGGCGCGTCTCTTCAAGTAAGGGGAACTCGAATGAGCCGGATCGTCCGCGTCGACTTCGTGATGGTCGATCTTAAGCCGAAGGTGAAGCGGGTCGATGCGATCCAGAGCTTCGTTTCCCAGGAAACCCCGATCGTCCGCATCACCGATGCGGATGGCGTGGTCGGCACCGGCTACAGCTACACCATCGGCACCGGCGGCCATTCGGTCATGGCGCTGCTTGAGCGCACCCTAGCGCCCGCCATCATCGGCGAGGATGCCAACGACATCGAAAAGATCTGGAAGAAGCTGCTCTTCCTTACCCACGCCACCACCGTCGGGGCGATCACGGCCATCGCCATGGCTGCGATCGATACGGCGCTGTGGGATCTGAAGTCGCGGCGCGCCAGCCTGCCGGTCCACAAGCTGATCGGCGGGGCGCAGGACAAGGTGCGGCTCTACACAACCGAGGGCGGCTGGCTGCATCTCGAACAGTCGGCGCTGGTCGAGGACGCGCTGCGCGCCAAGGAAGCCGGCTTCGGTGGCTGCAAGCTGAAGGTCGGGCGACCCATCCACGAGGACGTGTCCCGCATCGCTGCCGTCCGTGAGGCGGTCGGTCCGGGCTTCGAGATCTTCACCGACGCCAACCAGGCCTTTGCCGTCGACGAGGCGATCCGCCGGGCCCGCGCTTACGAGCAGCTCGATATCGGCTGGCTGGAAGAACCGTTGCCGGCCGACGACATTGCGGGGCACAAGCGGCTGGTCGAGCACACCTCGATCCCCATCGCTGTTGGTGAGAGCCTCTACAGCCACCTGCACTTCCGCGAGTATCTGGAGCAGCACGCGGCGAGCGTCGTGCAGGTCGACGTGGGCCGCATCGGCGGCATCACGCCGTGGCTCAAGGTCGCGCACCTCGCCGAGTGCTTCAACACCCCGGTCTGCCCGCATTTCCTTATGGAACTGCACGTGGCGCTCTGTGCCGGTGTGCCCAACGCACGCTGGGTCGAATACATCCCCCAGCTCTCCGACCTCACCACCGAGGGCATGGAAATTCGCGACGGCTACGCCGTACCGTCGAGCCAGCCGGGATTGGGAATCGCGTGGGACTTCGCGGCGATCGACCGGTTGGCCGTCGAGGGGAGCAAGGCGAGTGTCTCGGCCTAGGCGGGAGGCGCTCTAAGATACCCCCACCCTGTCCCTCCCCCGCAAGGGGGGAGGTGACCTGCGCTCGCAAGCTATCGTCCCAACAGCACGGAAGCTGAGTGTCTCCCTCCCCCTTGCGGGGAGGGGACAGGGGTGGGGGTGCTCTTCCCGCACCGCCAGTACGGTCACAACCTACACGAACATTCCCAGATGCCGCTGTAGCGCCGCGTTGAAATGCGCGACGAGCGCCGCCTCGGCCCGGTCCGGATCACGCGCCGCGCAGGCGTCGATGATCTCGAGGTGCTCACGGGTGGAGCGCTGCGCTAGCGGCACCGTCATCTTGCGGTCGAGCCGCACGAGCCGCAGGTAGGTGTGCATGCGCCGGTAGCTCGTATCGATCAGCGGATTGCGCAGGATCTCGATCACCGAGTTGTGGAGCAGTGTCTCCAGTGCCTCGATTTCCTCCATCGCCGTCGGCGTGAGGCCGTTCGTCTCGATCTCGCCGCCCACCTTGCGGTGCCGCGCGCCCAGCTCCTGGATCAGCTCCTCGTCGCCGAATTCGGCGAAGGTGCGCACCGCGGCCCGCTCGACAATCGTGCGGAACTGGTAGGTCGATTTGGTCAGCTCCATCCCGGGCTTCACGAATTGGATGCCGGAGCGCGGATGGATGGTCAGGATGCCCTCGACCTCGAGTGTGCGCAGCGCATCGCGCAGTGGCGCCACCGGGATGCCGAGCAGCTTCACGAGGTCATTCTGGGAGACGAAGGCGCCGGCGGGCAGGCGCCGATCGAACAGGTTTTCGAGAATGCGCGTGTAGGCGAGATCGCTCAACCGGCCACCCGGCTGCGTGTCTGCCAGCACCTCTGATCCCTCGCGCTGAGCCACTTGTGTGTCCGCCCTCATTGGTCTATTACCACCACCGACTGATATATCAACGTGTCACACTAGTCGATCAGAGATCGTCGCCTATGCGCATCGCAGAGTTCCGCATCACCCGTTTCCAGTTCGCCCGCGACCGGGTCATCGGCGACAGCCAGGTTCGTGCCGACGACGTGAACATAGCGGCGCTCGAGCTGATTGCCGATACCGGCGCGGTCGGCCTGGGGTTTATCCAGACCTTGTTTTATCCGCTGCCCGATCAGGCCGAGATCGAGCGCGTATTCCGCTCGGAAGTATGGCCCGGCATCGAGGGCCAGCCGCCGGCCGGGCTCGTCCATCGCGTCGGCCGTCCGCGCGGCGGCAACCAGCGCGCCTACACGCTGCCCTTCCATGAAGCGCTGCAGGTGGCGCTCTGGGATCTGGCCGCCAAGCAGGTGAACCTGCCGCTGCACAAGCTGCTCGGCAGCCGCCGCGACAAGGTCGAGGCCTATGCCAGCGGGCTCGATTTCCACCTCACCGACGACGAATTCGCGCGCTTTTTCGCCCATGCCAATTCGCTCGGCTACCGCGCCTTCAAGATCAAGGTCGGCCACCCGGATTTCGACTGGGATCTGAACCGGCTGAAGATTCTCAAGGACGTCGTCCGTAAGGACGCGCTGCTGATGATCGATGCCAATGAAGGCTGGGGCGCCAAGGAAGCGCTGGTGAAGCTCACCGCCATCCGCGACGCCGGCTACGACCTGCTCTGGGTCGAGGACCCGATCCTCAGGAACGACTATGTTGGCCTGCGGCTGCTGAAGGACGCCGCCAACTGGACGCTGATCAACTCGGGCGAATATCTCGATGCGAGCGGCAAGCGCGTGTTGATGGAAGAGGAGGCGACCGACATCCTCAACGTCCACGGCCAGGTCACCGACGTGATGCGGATCGGCTGGCTCGCTGCCGACAAGGGCATCCCGGTCAGCCTCGGCAACACCTTCCTCGAGGTCGGCATCCATGCCGCCTGTGCGCTGCCGGAAGTGCAGTGGCTCGAATACTCGTTCCAGAATTTCGACCATCTCGTCGACCAGCCGGTCGAGATCAAGGACGGCTGGGCCTACGCGCCGGATCGCCCGGGCCATGGCCTCGTCCTCAACGAAACCGCCCGTCGCGAATGGGCGCGCCCCAATCTCTTGCCGCGCTCGGCGCTCGGCGAAGCCCCGTTCAATCCGCGCGTCGAGCACAAGCTGCGCGCGGCCTGAAGCAGATCGACTAACGCACGAACCATGTCATCCAGGGAGGAGACATCCATGAATCTTCTGCGCACCAGCGTGGCGCTCTCGGCGATCTTCGTCGCCGGCGCCGCATTTGCCCAGGACGGTGCCATCACCGTGTGGGCCGACGCCACCCGCCAGCCGGCGGTCGAGGCCTTCATCGCCGCCCATCCGGAAGTGCCGGTGAACCTCGTTCTCGACGATGGCTCGTCGGGCGCTTCGGGTACTTTCCAGACCAAGATCAGCCTCGCCGACCAGGCCAATGAAGGCTGGCCGGATGTCGTGTTCTCCACCCAGAACAATGACGCTGCCTGGGCCGCCCGCGAGAACAACGGCGCACAGGCCTTCGCGCAGGTGCTGAACGAGGGCTTCCTCGACCAGGCCTTCCTCGATGGCTTCACGCCTGGTGCACTCGACCCCGTTACCATCGACGGCAAGGTCTACGGCCTCCGCAACGACCTCGCGCCGGTGCTGTTCTGGTACAACAAGACGCTGCTGGACTCGTTCGGCTACGCCGCCCCGACGACCTGGGAAGAGTACCAGGCGCTGGGCGACAAGCTCGCCGCCGAGCACCCGGGCTACTTCCTCGGCGCCATCGGTGATGCCTTCGAAGGCCCGTACGTCTACTACTGGTCTGGCGAAGCGCCGATCTTCCAGGTCGAGGGTGAGACCTTCAAGTCCGATACCTCGGCCCCGAACTCCGCCAAGGTCTCGGCGCTCATCGACCACATGGTCGCCAACAAGACCCTGACGCTCGACAGCCTGTTCGGCGCCAACTTCGTGGCCACCGCCGACAAGCTCGTCGCCATCCCGGGCGCGGCCTGGTACGCCGGTGCGCTGTTCCAGAACCCGGGCGGCGTCAACGCCAAGGCCGGCGACTGGGTCGCCGCTCCGCCGCTGAAATGGGCCGATGGCGCTGCCGTCACCGGTAACGTCGGTGGTGGCGTCTGGTACGCCTCGAGCCACACGCAGAACCCGGAGGCCGTGAAGACCTTCCTCAAGTTCGTGACCTCGGACACCTCGGTGGCCGGAACGGGCGGCCTGCCGGCCTACCAGGCCGCGGCGGACGCCTGGCTCGACACCCAGGCTGCCAGCGGCTTCTATGCCGGCGACTTCAAGGCTGCCATCCAGGCTGCCGCTTCGAGCGTCTGGAACGGCTGGGGCTACCCCAACTTCTCGCCTGAAACCGCATGGGCGAAGATTGTCACCCCCGGCCTCGCCGCAGGCAAGACGATGACCGACCTTGCGGCCGACTGGCAGCAGGAAATGAAGAACGAGGCGCAGGTCGTCGGCTATACCGTCGAGTGATCGCACCTTGAGTTAGCCGGGGGCGCGTCGCGTGCCCCCGGTTCTGCATCGAGGCCCGCCTACAAGCTCGGTGTCATCCCTGCGAAGGCAGGGATCCATCTATCCGCTGGCGCGGGCTTTGAGTTGGATCCCTGCCTTCGCAGGGATGACACCGGTGGGTGGGATAGACGCCCCGCATCTGAAGCTGCCAGCTTCCCAAGTGCCTGGAGTTTGCCGAGTGAGCACGATCGAGCATAGCGCAGCCCCGCAGGCGGCGGCCCTCGAACGTCCGAAGAAGGGGCTTAGCGTCGAGCGGGCGCAGGGCCGGATCGGCATGCTGTTCGCCGGGCCCTACACCTTGTTCCTGATCTTTTTCGGCATCCTGCCGGCGCTCTATGCGATCTATCTCGCCTTCACCAAGAAGAACGCCTTCGTCGGCTTCGACAACTTCCTCAAGGTGTTCAAGGACTACCGGTTCTGGCCGGCGGTCGAGCATGTCGGCATCTTCATCGTCGTCTGGCTGGTGCTGCTCGTCGTGCTGGTGGTGACGCTCGCGATCCTCGTCCACTCGATCGGGCTCAAGTGGTTCTCGGGCACGATGCGCTTCGTCTACTACATCCCCGGCGCCCTCGCCGGCGTGTCGAGCGTGATGCTCTGGCTGTTCGTGCTAGACCCGACCGTTAGCCCCGTTTCGTGGCTGCTGCAGGCTTTGGGCATCCAGACCTTCGTCGGCGCTGTGGAAGCAAGCCGCCTGCCGATCGTCCTTGCAGTGATCGCGTTCTGGACCGGCGCCGGCGGCTGGATCGTCATCATGTATGGCGCGCTCAACAACATTTCCAAGGACGTGATCGAAGCCGCCCGCATCGACGGCGCCGGGCCCATCCAGATCGCCTGGTCGATCCAGATCCCGCTCATGCGCAAGTGGATCGCCTACAG
>JAESFU010000151.1_pt1 | contig 95107 bp, 87 predicted proteins | sample 9269461 | NCBI WGS metagenome assembly JAESFU01 (sample SAMN14502556, study PRJNA617107) | algae metagenome | isolation source: Stenomitos rutilans HA7619-LM2 and co-occurring heterotrophs from cave walls | place: USA: Waikapalae cave, Hawaii | collected 2009-07-28
AGGATGAAATCGAGGAACGGAAGGAACCGGTCGCCGACCTGCTCGAGGGCGCACATGGTGAGGACGCTGCTGTTCGGGGCGAACTCGAAGCCCTTGTCGGGAGCGAAGAAGTCGAACCGTTGGCCGGAAATCTTCATCCCGTGCCGCTCGCCCAGCAGGTTGGCGATCGTGACCGCGGCCGGCGCCCAATCGAGGGCGGTGATCGAGGCCTGGGGATAGAGTTTGGCATAGGCGGCGACGTTGAAGGCGCTGCCGCTGCCGAACTCGTAGAGATGCGACGCATCCGCAAGGTAGGTTCGGAACAGCCAGTCCCGGAAGATCTCCAGGAACGCGAGTTCGAACCGCTCGGTAACGCCCTCGATATAGGCTCCCTGCCAGCGAAGCAGTGCGGTGCCTCCGACGAACCGCGGGTTGAGCGCCTCCAGCGCGTGTCCCGACTTAATGAAATCGTCGAGATGATCCTGCCACGCGTCGCGCCAGATTCCCGCGCGATGCTCTCCGACGACCGTGAAGCCGCGATCGATATCCTCCGCAACCTTGGCGCGGGTGGCCGCCTGCGCATCCTCGTCGAGCGACGAATAGAGAAGGGACGTCTGCTCCAGCAGGGTCTTGGTACGCTCGTCCAGGCTTCCCGGCGGCAGTCCGACCGCGGTTTCAAATTCCTTCTGGCCCATGCGCTGATGCGGCGACATTCCGATTTTTCCTGTCAACTCGTCGGTTCGGGGCGTTCCTTAGCACGTCCGGCGGCCCAGCCCACCGAACTGTGCGACAATCTGCCGGTCGGCGGTCGGGGTCGGCGCGGCATGCAGACGGCGGAGGACCGAGGGACGATGACAATCGCAGTGGCGGGGGCGACGGGGCTGATCGGGAGACACGTGGTGGGCGCACTTGCCGGCGGGACGGGCGAACCCGTGGTCGCGACCTACAGATCGCGCGCGCCGTTTTCCGCCGAGGGCGTCCGGTGGGTCCAATGTGATTTCAACGACCGGGGCCAGGCGTCTCGCGCTTTCGCCGGTTGTAGCGCGGTCGTGCTGTGCGCCGGCAGGGTCTCGACCAGCGCCGTGCTGCGGGACGAGCCGGTGGAGTCGGTGCTCGACAACCTGCGCATCGTCACGAATGCCATGGAAGCGGCGGCGCGAGGCGACGCAAGGCACGTCGTGCTCGTCAGCTCCTGCACGGGCTATCCGCCTTCCGCGGAGCTGCTGGAGGAGGAGCAATACGAGGCTGGCAATCCGCCGGGGCACTGGTTCGGGGTGGGGTGGATGCACCGCTACCTGGAAAAACAGCTCGAATGGTATGCCCGGACGCTGGGCTGGCTGGACTCCGCCGTCGTCCTGAGGCCGACCCTCGTCTACGGACCGCATGACGACTTCGACCCGCGAACCGGCCATTTCCTGCCATCGCTCGTTCGGCGGGTCGTCGAGCGCGAACGGCCGATCCGGCTGTTCGGAGACGGCACCCAGACGCGAAACCTGATCCACGCGTGCGACCTGGGCGATGCCGTGAAAGCCGTCTGCCGGCCCGGTGAAGGGGGCTTCCGAGCCTTCAACGTGGCGACCCCGGAAGAAGTCTCGGTCCGCTCGATCCTGGAGGCCCTGCTCGACGCAGATGGGTTCGACGATGCGGTGGTCGAGCTGGAAGGCCAGAATCTGGGCCCGGCGATGCTGCGTGTTTCGGGGCACCGCTTCATGGAGGCGACCGGCTGGCGGCCGGCCACGTCGGTTCGGGACGGTCTGGCTGACTTGCTCGCCTGGTACCGGGCCAACCGGCATGTTGAATAGTTGCAGGTGTATCGCTAGGAGAGGCGGCACCGGCGGCCGGAATGGCCGACTTTCAGGCTTGGGGAATGTAGTTTGATGGACAGCGACGAGCGCTACCGCCGACTTTTCCGGACAGCGCTGATGATCAGGCTGGTCGAAGAGCGCATCATCGAGCTCTACCCGTCGGACAGGATTCAAAGCCCCGTCCATCTGTCGATCGGCCAGGAAGCCGTCGCGGTCGGGGTCTGCGATGCTCTGAACCCGGACGATCTCGTCTTCGCGACCTACCGCTCGCACGGCTTCTATATTGCCAAGGGCGGCTCGCTCCCCGGGATGTTCGCGGAACTCTACGGGCGCATCGGCGGCGTCTCCAAGGGCAAGGCGGGCTCCATGCACCTGTCGGCGCCTGAAGTGGGGCTGATGGGCTCTTCCGCCGTCGTCGCCAGTTCCATTCCCCACGCCGTCGGCGCCGCGCTCTCGTTCAAGCGCCGGGGCAGCTCGCGCGTGGCCGTCGCGGTGTTCGGCGACGGCGCGACCGAAGAGGGCGTCTATCACGAGAGCCTGAACTTCGCGGCGCTCATGAAGGTGCCGGTGCTTTTCCTCTGCGAGGATAACGGCCTCGCCGTGCACAGCTTCAAGAACGCCCGGCAATCCTACAATCTGCTGGAGCACGCCAAGACCTTCGGCATCGAATGCCGCCGGGTGGACGAGGGCTGGGACATGCTGGCGATTCGGCAGGCCACGCTGGATGCGTTGTCCGTCGTCCGCGCCGGCCGGCCCTTCGTCCTCGAGATCGCAACCGGTCGCTACAAGGAGCATGTCGGCGTCGGCGACGATTTCCATTTCGGCTACCGCAGCGCTGTCGACATCGATACCTGGAAGGCGCGGGATCCGCTGCTGATCGACGATAAGCTCGTTGCCGAGCTCAAGCCGGAGATCGATCGGGAGATCGCGGCGGCCGCGGACTTTGCCGAAAAGAGCCCCTTCCCGGGGCGCGATGAATTGCTGACCGATATCATCTAAACAGGGCTTGAAGCATGAACGTCTCTTCGAAAGAGCGTCCGTCGACACAGACGCGCGTCCTGTCCTATGCCGGTGCTCTGCTGGAGACCATGGATGCAGCGCTGGCCGACCATCCGAACGCCTTCATCATGGGCCAGGGCGTCGACGACTTTAAGGGCATCTTCGGCTCGACCACGGGCCTCGCTCAGAAGTACGGCGCCCAGCGCGTGTTCGACGTTCCGCTGATGGAAGAGGGTATGACGGGCGTGGCGATCGGTGCCGCGCTTGTCGGCGACTATCCCATCACCACGCACATCCGGGCCGACTTCTCGTTCCTGGCGATGAACCAGATCGTCAACCTCGCTTCCAAGTACCGCTACATGTTCGGCGGCATCATGTCGTGCCCCATGCTCATCCGCCTGGTCGTCGGGCGCAGCTGGGGGCAGGGCGCACAGCATTCGCAGAGCCCGCAGGCGACGTTCGCCCACTATCCCGGCCTGACGGTCGTCATGCCGTCGACCAGCCAGGCGATCCTCGACATGTACCCGCAGATCATCGCCCGGCATCCCGGACCGGTGGTGAGCATCGAACACCGGCTGCTCTACAACCTCGACTTCTCGGTTTCCGCGAGTGCCCCGTCGAAGCCGATCCCGCTCACCAGCTACGTGGCCCGCGAAGGCCGCGACGTGACGGTCGTGGCGACGTCGGTAATGGTGCTCGAGGCGCTGCGTGCGGCCCAGTACGTGGCCGAGAAGACCGGCATCGAGGTCGAGGTCATCGACCTGAACTCGATCAGCCATCCGGACTGGGAACTCGTCATCGGCAGCATCCGCAAGACGGGCCGGCTGGTCATCGCCGATACGTCCTGGCTCGAATACGGCGTGGCTGGAGAGGTCTGCCGGCAAATCATGGTCCGCGACCCCTCGATGCTACGGCAGGCGCCGGCGATGCTCGGCATGGCCGCGGCGCCCTGTCCGACGGCGAAGAGCCTCGAAGACATCTACTACCCGAGCCAGCACGAGACCGTCGAAGCGATCCTGGCGCAGGTGCGCGGCAGCGGCCACGGCATCGAGCTTCCGGTCGAGCGTTCGATGACCGAAGGCTACAAGCGCTTCAGGGGGCCGTTCTAGCGACGCGCCGGGCTGGCCGGGTCGTCCCTGTACCAGGCCAGGGTCCGCTGCAGCCCCTCCGCCAGGGAAAGCCTGGCCTCGAAGCCCAGCAGCGAGCGGGCGAGACCGTTGTCCATCAGGCGCACGGGGACGGTGCTGGGCTTCGACGCGTCGAACGTCACCTGCGCATCGTGGAAGCCATCGACCTCCAGCAACGTCTGGAGGACCTGCCGCACGGCATAGCCCTGTCCGGCGCAGATGTTGACCGCAAGGAAGGGCAGGTCCGTCGCAACGGCGGCAAGGGTGCCCTCGACGAAATCGTCGACGTAGATCAGGTCCCGGATGTCCTGCCCGGTGCCCCACACCGCGAGCGGCGTCTGGCGCTCGGCGACCCGCCGCACCAGGGCGGCCGTCACGTGGCTCACGGCAAAGTCGAACTTGTCGTAGGGGCCGAAGACGTTCGAGGGACGGATGACCACGGTGGACATCGGATTCGCGATCTTCTCGGCATAGGTCCGGCAGAGGATTTCGGCATAGCGCTTCATCCAGCCGGCCGGGAAATAAACTTCCTCCGGATCGCCGTCGAACATCTCCGCTTCGGTGACGGGCCGCGCGCCGGTACCGGGATAGGCCGCGCCGCTGGAGATGAAGCAGACCTTCTTCACCTGCGACTGATAGGCGGCCTCGAGGAGAAGGCTGTTGATCAGGACGTTCGGCGTCACGTGCACGAGAGGGGTCGTCCGGATGACGCCGGCGCCGGAGGTCTGAGCGGAGCAGATGAAGACGACGTCCATGCCATCGACGGCGCGGGCGCAATCCTCGGGGCGCCGTAGGTCGGCTTCCACGATCTCGGCGTCCGGAAACGCTGCCTGCAGGGGCTTCCGGTGAACCGTCAGGCGCAGCCGGGCGCCGAGGGTGGCCAGTTTCAAGGCCAGATTGGTTCCCAGGAAGCCGGCGCCGCCGGTTATCAGAATCTTTTTGCCCGCATACTGCATTTCACCCTCGAGACACCGAAAAATCCCTGCTGGACCATGGGATTATGCCAGTCAATCCTATTGCAATGCGAAGTCGGCCGCTCTACCTCTCAGGGCGACTTCCACCGGCATATCATCAATTGCTTTGGCTGGTTTCCGCCAAGGGACCGAGGACAACGGGGCACACAGCGAATGTCCACGCCACACGTCGAAGAGGCCACCGTGCAATCGCTGCCTCCGGCGAAGCCTTTGCTCGTCGGCCTGGTCCAGATCAACAATTCCTTCTCCGGCCAGAACTACCTGCCGTACTCGGTCGCGTTGCTGCAGACCTACGTCCAGAAATTTGCCGCCCAGCCCGAGCTCTATCGGTTCCTGCCGCCGCTCTACAAGCGCGTGCGCATCGCCGATGCGGTCGAGGCCCTGAAGGACGCCGACATCGTCGGCTTCAGCACCTATGTGTGGAATGGCCGGATCTCGCTCGAGATCGCCCGCCGCCTGAAGGAACTGAAGCCCGGCATCGTCATCATTTTCGGCGGCCCGCATGTGCCCGACCAGCCCGAGTCCTTCATGCGGGCCAACCGGCAGATCGACCTCGCCGTGCACAACGAGGGCGAGCGGACTTTCCTGAAGCTCCTCGAAACGTTTGGTGATCGCGCGACGTGGGACGCCATTCCCGGCGTCAGCATGGTGAAGCCCGACGGCAGCTTCGTCCGCACCAAGAACCTCGACCGCGTTCGCGATCTCGACGAGATTCCGTCGCCTTTCCTCGAAGGGGCCTTCGACGAGATCATGGCGGCCAACCAGACGGAAAGCTGGATCGGCCTGTGGGAAACCAATCGCGGCTGCCCCTTCCGCTGCACCTTCTGCGACTGGGGGTCGGCAACCGCGGGCAAGGTCACCAAGTTCGGCGAGGAGCGGCTCTATCGCGAGGTCGACTGGTTCGCGCAGAAGAAGATCGAATACATCTTCTGCTGCGACGCCAACTTCGGCATCCAGAAGCGCGACGTCGACATTGCCAACTATGTCGCCGACGTGAAGAAAGAGACCGGCTTTCCGGTGGCGCTCTCGGTCCAGAACACCAAGAACGCCACGGAGCGCGCCTACGAAACGCAGAAGATCCTGTCCGATGCCGGGCTGAACAAGGGCGTCGCCCTGTCGATGCAGAGCGTCGACATGCCGACGCTCGAGGCGATCAAGCGCGATAACATCTCGCTCGGCACCTACATGGAGCTGCAGCGCCGCTTCACGCGCGACAAGGTCGAGACATACTCCGACTTGATCCTGGGCTTGCCCGGCGAGACCTACGAATCCTTCGTGCGCGGCGTCGACCAGTTGATGGAAAACGGCCAGCACAACCGCATCCAGTTCAACAACCTGTCGATCCTGCCGAACGCCGAGATGGGCGATCCCGCCTACCAGGCGAAGTACGGCATGGTCACGGTGGAATCGAAGATCATCAACATCCATGGCGAGCGCATCGAACTCGACGATGACGTGCCGGAAGTGCAGGACCTGGTCATCGCCACCGCGGCTACGCCGCTCGACGACTGGCGCCGCACGCGCACCTTCTGCTGGATGACGGCGCTGCTGCACTTCGACAAGCTCTTCCAGATTCCGCTCATCCTGGCGCACGGCATTTCCGGCATTTCCTATCGCGACATGATCGAGGCCTTCATGGCCGCCGACACGAAGCGGTTTCCGACGATCGCCTGGATCAATGACTTCTTCGAGAGCGAGGCCCGGTCCATCCAGCAGGGTGGTTCCGAGTACGTCTTCTCGAAGGAGTATCTCAACATCTTCTGGCCGGCGGACGAGTACATCTTCGTCAGGCTCACGGCCGACGGGAAGTTCGACGATTTCTACCGCGAGGCCGGCGAGCTTCTGTCGGAGACCGTGCAGGCGCGTAGCTCGGGCCTTCCCATCGAGGTCGTCGAGGAGGCCATCAAGCTCAACCATGCGCTGGTTCACCAGCCCTTCGTTCGGGGCAACATCAAGGTGAAGCTCAACTACGACTTGCTGGATTACTGGAACAAGGTGCGCGGCGGCGAGCCCGCGCTGTTGCGCAAGGTGCCGATCGTCGTGGAAATCGATCGCACGAGCCGGCCCTACGACGACTTCCAGAAGTGGTGCCGCGAGATCGTCTGGTGGGGCAACAAGAAGGGCGCGTATCTCTACTCGCCGCGCGCCGTCGAGATCACGCCCGAGTTGGCCGGACACTACTGAGCCTGCGGCTGGAGCGATGAAGTATCGCAAGCTGGGCGGGACCGGAATCCTGGTCTCGGAGGTCGGATTCGGCGCCTGGGGCATCGGCGGGAGAACGGCCGGTGCGACGTCCTACGGCGATACGGATGATGCGGAATCCCTGAGGGCGCTCGCGCGGGCGCTGGACCTGGGAATCACTTTCTTCGACACGTCGAGCGCCTACGGGTCCGGGCACAGCGAAGTGCTGATCGGCAGGGCGGTGGCGGGACGGCGGAACAAGGCCGTGATCGCCACCAAGGCGGGCTACGACGACTGGACGAAGCCGCCGGATTTCTCGCCGGGCGCCGTCAGGCGCTCGACCGAGCTCAGCCTGAAGCGCCTGGGAACGGACTACCTCGACGTCCTGCAGCTTCACAATCCTCCCTCTGAAGTCCTGAGCAGGGATGAAACGAGGCAGGTGCTCGCGGCGCTGCTGGACGAGGGGAAAATCCGGTCGTGGGGCGTCTCCGCGAAGAATCCGGCTGGCGCGGCCGAAGCCTTGCGTGTCGCGGGCGCGCCGATCGTCCAGGCCAACTTCAACATGATGGACGTTCGCGTCGTCACGGAAGGCCTGCTCGATGAGGTTGCGCGGCAGGGCGCGGCGTTCATTGCCAGGACCCCGCTTTGCTTCGGATTCCTCACGGGAACGATCGATCGAAGTACGGTCTTCGCCGATGGCGACCATCGCGCGGCATGGTCGCGTGCCCAGCTCGACAACTGGATCGACGGGGCGAGCGATCTGATATCGGCGGTTTCGGCGGTGCCGGGGCGGGAGGCCGTGCTGAGCGCACTGCGCTTCTGTCTTTCCTTCGCTTGCGTCTCAAGCGTCATTCCGGGCGTGCTGCACCCGGCCGAAGCGGAGACGAATGCCGAAGCGAGCGAGCGGGGAGCCTTGCCGACGGACGCCGTCGAAAAAGTGCTGGCGATCAACCGCCAGCGGGATTTCTTCGTCTCGCCGGTACGCGCATCCTGACGAAATCGAGCAGGTTGCCGCCGGGGAACAGATAGCCGGCGACGCCGGCCGCCTTCGCGGCCTGCATGTCGGTGTCACGGTCACCGATCATGAACGACCCTTCCGGATCGACCTTCCACTCCTGCTGAAGCTTGAGGATCATCCCGGGTCCCGGCTTGCGCATCTCGGAAACCCGTCGGTATCGCTCGACAGCCCCTTCGGGGTGATAGGGGCAGTACTCGAAGCAATCCACGTGCGCCCCGGCGGCCTGCAGTTCGCCCTGCATCCAGGCATGGAGCGACCTTACATCGTCCTCGCCATAGTAGCCGCGCGCGACCCCGGCCTGGTTGGTGACGGCGAACACATAGTAGCCGGCGTCGTTCAGCCAGCGGATCGCTTCCTTGGCGCCGTCCATCCAGCGGATTTGATCCGGCCGGTGCACGTAATTGTCGTCGTGATTGATCACGCCATCCCGATCGAGGAAGGCTGCCGGCCGGCGTGTGAAGGCCGGCATGGCCTGCTGCGAACGCGCAAAGTCGTCGGGCACACCGATGTCGATGAACGTGCCCTCGGCGGCGAGTCCCAGGAGTTCGCCTTCCGGGGCGAGAGGAGGGAGAACATCGTTCTCCAGCGAGCAGGGGATTTCCCGGATTCGGTCGAGGATCCGGCGCCGGACGAGATACACGCCGGCATTTATCGGCAGGTCGCTTTCCGCTTTGGGCAGGAACCTCGATATGCGATCTCCCCGCGTTTCCACGCGGCCGTACCGGCCCCCTCGGACACCGCGGGCGAGCGCGAGATGGACCGTCCAGTCATCCCGGTCGAGGGCCGGCACGAGGGCCAGCCAGTTGAAACCGAAAAAGGAATCGCCGTTGGTCAGGAAGAAGACCGGATCGAGGGCAGCGGCGGCGTTGGCGAGAGCGCCGGCAGTCCCTGCGGGAGCCGCTTCGACGATCACGTCGATCGACAGTCCGCCGACGACCTTGCCGGCGTAGTGCCGGACGACTTCACCGGCATTGTGCCCGGCCAGCAGCAGCAGCCGTTCGAGGCCGAAGCGGTTCGCCTCGGCGATCAGATAATCGAGAAAGGGGCGGCCGCCGACCTCCAGAAGGGGCTTGGGCATGCTCTCGGTGAGGGGGCCGAGGCGAGTCCCGCGACCGCCGACCAGGCAGACGACCTGGCGGACGGTCATGGCGTGTCCCAGGCGGCGCGAACCACGGTCCGTTCGGTCAGGGATTCGCGCGCCAGTCCCCAGTCGGCATCGTTCGTCACGAGGGTGGTGTCGTTCTTCGCATATCGGGCGGCCTTGGCGACGAAATGGCGTTCGATCGAGGGGGCGAGGATCTCCTCCAGGCCGCGTACGCGGCGGCGGGGATAGTTGAGCCATACCCGGAGATTCATCGCCAGTTCCCGCCGGTCGCGTCCGATCAGGTAGTGGTCCAGCCGAAGCTGCCAGTCCTTCCAGATCGTGGCGACGCGCTGCGCGTGGGTGTTTCCATGCACCACCTTGAAGATGCACTCCTCCTGCCAATGGATCTCGGATGCTCCATGCGCGGCCGCGGCATGAAGCGCGATCGAGTCGGAATCCAGGCACAGGACGGTCGGGTCTTTCTGATAGCCACGGATTCCGTGCCACCGCGGCGTGGACATGAGGATGAAGTCACCGCAGGCATTCGTGTGGAGGTCCCGCATCTTCCAGTCGATGCTGTGCGTCAGCCGATCGTTCCTGAGGACGACATGGCCTGCCAGCGTCGCGAGGAGTTCGTCGTCCGGAAGGCCGAGCCAGGACTCGTCCTCCATATGGGCATCGAGCCGGTCACAGCGATAGACGTGGGCGTCGTCGAGATCGAGCCGGCCAATCGTCGACACGAGCTTCTCCGAATAGAAGGTGTCCAGGGCCTTGGGCGTCACGAACCGACCCCGAGCCCGCCGCATGCCGACATTGGCGGCGTGGTTCACGTGCATCCCGCGCTTCTGCCAGCCCCTTGGGCCACGATGGAATTGCGGCGGCACGACGATGAAGCGGACGCTGGCGTGCGACGTGCCGGGGAGGAAGCCATTCAGCTGGTCCGCCAGAAGGGCGTTCTCCGGCGGGGGATTCCATTCCACGACGATCACTTCGGAAGGGATCCTGTGCCTGTCCAGCTGGCGAACGAGAAAGCCTATGGAGTGTTCCAGCCGCTTTGCGTAGTTCGGCGTGTAGCCGTCGTTGCGTGCCCAGCCAACGATGCTGAGATAGGGCTGGGCATTCATTCAGTGACACCTGCGCGAAGGCTGAAGCGGCGTATTGTGGGCGGATTTGTTATCGACGCGGTAGAATTCCGTCAAATGACTGCCGGGATCGGCCCACCGGCGGGTGATCGTGGCGCCTTGACGTTCCGGCGACGCTAAGTTAGCGGACAGGCCGAAATGGCGGTTTGGCGGGCCATTGGAGCTGGCTGGCAGTTCTGCGAGCGATGGCGGTTTTTCGGTCCCATACCGTGCGGGAGCAATTTTGTGAGTAACTCAGGGATGTTGCTGCGCCTGTCGGGAAGCCTGCGCGAGGCGCTGGGTACCCGGCGGCGGCAATCGGCCGACGAATGGGTCCCGGGCAGCAACGGCAGTCAAGCGGAGCATCTCTTCCTGCGGGCGACGGCGCTTTTTCGCACCGGTGACGGCGAGACGGCCATGCGCCTGCTGCGGCAGGCGATCGAGATCGCTCCGGCTTTCTCGGATGCGATCGAGGCCGAAGGCGAAGCCCTCGACATGAGCGGCGACACGGCCGCGGCTTCGGCGCGGTACGAGCAGGCCCGCAAGCTTCGGCAGGTGGGGCGGCCAGGAGCGCCTGACCGGCACTTCGTCCTGCGCCAGCAGGGATCGCACACCGCCGAGATCGTCGCCTATACGAGGGTCCTGAAGTCCCTCAAGAAATTTGCCCTGCCGCACCTCGCGCGCGGGAATGCCTATCTTGCCGACGGACAGCCCGACCTTGCGCTGGCCGACTATGAACGCACGCTGAAGCTTCACCCCAATTCGCTCGACGCCTTGGCGCTGAAGGGCGAGGCCCTGTCCGCCCTTGGCCAACACGCCGCCGCCGTCGAGGCCCTCGACCGGGTACTCGCCGCGCGCGCGAAGGACGCGGAGGCCTTGAATGCCCGAGGCATTGCGCACATGGCGCTCGGGCGTGTCGACCAGGCCAACGCCGACTGGCGGCAGCAACTCGGGCTGCTGGGCGGACGCCCCGCCGCCAGTGCCTATGTCGCGATGCGTCTTGCGGATTACGAAGTCGCGTTGCCCCATCTCGAGATGATGGCGAGGAACGACAGGCGTGATCCCTACTGGACGGTGTACCTGCGCACGGCGTTGCTCCGGCTCGGCCGGCCTCCGTCCTCCGACGGCATCGTCGACGGGGATTCCTGGGTCGCGTCGCTGCTGGCGCTGCAATCCGGAACGGCTTCCGAATCGGAGGTGCTGGGCCGGGCCGTCACCGCCGGTCGTCGTGCCGAAGCGCTGTTCCAACTGGGCGTCGTCGCCCATGCCAGCGATCGGTCCGCTGCCCGTTCGTATTGGCAGCAGGTGGTGGATACCGGCCTGCCGACGTTTGTTGAGTACGCTGCAGCCCGCAACGAGCTGGCGCGTTCCGCTTCCTGACTGATCGCCCGTCACGCGAGGTCCCATGTTTTCCGTCATCATCTACGGCCGCAACGACTCGCACGGCTACAACCTGCACAAGCGGGCGGCCATCAGCTTCAATGCCCTCGCTGAAGTGATGTCGGATCCGGACGACGAGATTCTCTTCGTCGACTACAACACGCCCGACGATCATCCGACGTTTCCGGAGGCGATCCACGACACGCTGACCGAGAAGGCCAAGAAGCACATCCGGATCCTGCGGATTCGCCCCGAGCAGCATGCACATCTGAAGTCGAAGACGCATTTGGTGGCGTTGGAAGCCCAGTCGCGCAACGTGGCGCTGCGCCGGTCGAACCCGAGGAACCGGTGGGTCCTCTATACGAACACCGACATGCTTCTGGTCTCGCGCACCGAGGGCGAATCGCTCAGCGATATCCTGGGCTCCGTTCCGGACGGCTTCTACCAGATCCCGCGCTTCGAGTTGCCTGAGATGCTTTGGGAGGCGGCCTTCGACCGCCGCGATCCCGCCGGCAACCTCGAGAAGTTGCGGGACTGGTCGGTACGCTACCATCTCAACCAGGTCGTCCATAACTTCATGCCCATGAAGTACGACGCGCTGGGTGATTTCCAGGCGGCGCTTCGCGAGGACATGTTCGCCATCCATGGCTTCGACGAATCGATGCTGCTGGGCTGGCATTGCGATTCGAACCTGGCCGCGCGCCTTGCCCTGTATCGCGGACGCGTGGACACGCTGATCGACAAGGTCTTCGGGTATCACTGCGATCACACCCGTGTCGCCGCCGCCAACAACAAGGGCCGGCAGACCCGGATGAACGACCAGGACCAGTACATTTGGAACGTGTCGACGCCCTATGTCCCGGAGCAGGCCGACAACTGGGGCTGGCCGGATGTCGAGATCGAGGAAGTGAGGCTCGACCGCGAGACGTCCTACCAGCGCTTCACGGCAGGGCTCGATGCGGCGCTGAAGCCGGCCACGGTGCCGTACACGTCGACGAGCCTCGAATGGTTCCTCTACGACGATCTCACCTACGATATCGACCACACGCTGCCCTTCGTGGCCGATCAGATGCTGACTTATCCGCGCACGACGTCGGTGATGGTCGTCGGAACGCGCAAGGAGTTCGTCGAACGGTTCCTGACGGCGTGGCGGGCGATGGGATTCACCGGTCCGATCCTGGTGCCGAACGAGTGCGAAGGGCTGCCGTCGGACCTGGAAGGGCTGGAGAGGGGCGCCTTCGAGGAGCTGCTTCCGCGGGCCGAGATGTTCATCTTCGAGTTCGGCCTGGCGACGCAGAGTCCGGAAGAGCCGATCCGGATCGGGCGGCAGGCCGGTCCGCTCGACACCAGGCGCCTCAAGGCCGTCACGAAGCTCTTCAGGCAGGCGACCTCGACCGAGGCGGAAACGCGACCTCCGGGCCGGCGGACTCCGCGTCGCTTCGTCGGCGTGAACGTGATCTACAACAGGTTCTGGCCGCTGTTCACCGACTATGTCGGGGCAAACATCAATCCGTTCTGCAGTCAGGTCCTGGCAGGATTGCCGCGCATCGATCCGAGCCTGCGCGGCAAGGTGCTCCGTTTCCGCGGACGGCGCGCGATCTAGCGATCGCGGTACTCCTCAGCCGAACAGAGCCAGGAGTCGCTGCCAGAAGGAATCCTTCACGACCCGCTTGCCCTCCCACGACGCGGCGAACTCGCCATCGTATTGCGGGATGACGGATTCCGGGAAGCGACGCCCGTCGGCAGGCCGGAGCAGGGGATCGCCCACAAGGTCGCGATCCGTATACTGCTGATAGGTCAGGGATTGGCCCTTCACCTCGGGCACCAGCAGATCGAGCAGTTGTGCCGACGGCACCAGGGTATCGAACGTACGGCGATGCGCCAGGATCAATTCGGCGGCGCAATCGGCCAGACCGAATATTTCGAAGAGGCAGGCTGCAACGATCAGGCGGCGGGCATCGGGCGAAGTATCCATCAGGTCGCGCATGTAGAGCGCGTCTGCCCAGAGGACCTGCCCCTGCGTCGAGGGACCGGCCGCCGGCCGGCCGTCGTCGAAATAATTGGAGTAGAGATAGGGATAGGGCAGAGCCTTCTTGGCTAACCGGTAGACGTCCAGGTCGTAGAGTTCGAAGGACTGCTCGCGCAGGTACTTCTCGAGCTCCCAGTAGATCGGACAGCCGCACATCTTCCGGCTGAAGCGTACCTCGGACAGGATGCCTTGCACGCCGGGCAGCAGATCCTCGCCGCCCTGCAGGATTTCAAGTTCCGCCCCTTCGGCATCGACTTTGATGAAATCCGCCGAGGCGAGGCCGATCGATGCCAGCGCTGCCGAAAGCGTGTTCGTCTCCAGCATCGGCTCGGACAACACGGTAGCGTTCTCGCTGGCCGTGTAGCGGGCGAAGTAGTCGGGATCGGTGCGGTAGAACGAAGACGAAGAAGAATAGTTCGCGACGTACACGATGCGGCGGCCGCTCTGCCGATCGAGGGCATAGGGCAGATACTGTGTGCGAGGGTCGATGGCGTTGAGGCGCTTGCACTCTTCCGGATCGAGATCGAAGCCGATGATGCGCAGGTGATCGCCGAAGACCGCCCAGTAGGAGGCAACGCCTCCTCGTGCGCCGACGTCGACGACGGTGAAGGGTTGCTCTCGAAATGCGCCGGCCTTGACCAGTGCAGCCGTCATTCGCGGCGAATAATTGATGTGAAGGCCGGACATCGCGGGAAACTAGCAGTGAGACAAAGGGCTGAATAGAGGATCGGCTGGTCGCGATACGGGCGAAGCTGGTCCATGAAAAAGCCCGCACGTGGCGGGCTTCGTCATTCGATGAGGCTCGGTCCTAGCGACCGGAGCCGAGATACAGCAGGTCCGCAACCGCGTCGAACTTGTCGGCGGGGAGGGTGCGCCAGAGGTCCAGCACGGTCAGGCGTTGACCGTTGCGCTTGCACCAGGCCGGGTCGATCTCCTTGTACTCGGGCCAGCCGGTCGCGACGATCAGCAGATCGCACTCGCGCACCGCACCCTCGATCGAGGAGGCACCGACCACCTTGTCGCCCAGCACGGCCAGCGCCGCGTCCTGCGCCAGCGGGTCATGCACGGTGACGACATAGCCAGCATCGGCGAGCTTGGCGGCGAGCTTCACGCTGTGGCTCTCTTCCACCACCGGCGTCTGCGGCTTGTAGGAGAGGCCGAGGATGGCGATGCGCGTGCCGGCCTTGGCGAACTTCGCGACCAGGGTCGAGAGGCGTTCGACCTGGAAGTTGTTGATGCGGTCCGTCGCTTCGGCCACGTCGGCGCGGGCGCCGATCTTGCGGGCGAAGGCGGCGAAGGCCACGTTGTCGCGCGGGAAGCAGGGGCCGCCATAGCCCATTGCACCCTTGAGGTACTTCGCGCCGATGCGGGTGTCGGCGCCCAGCGCCTTGGTCACCGCGTCGACGTCGGCGCCGGGGATGCGGTCGCAGATGTCGGCCAGCATGTTGGCGTAGGAGATCTTGGTGGTGACGTAGGTGTTCACCGAGATCTTGGTGAGCTCGGCGTTCACGAAGTTCATGCGCTGCACCGGCGGCTTCTTCTCGCACATCTGCAGGTAGATGGTCTGCAGCATGTCGCCGGCCTTGGCATCGCTCTCGCCGATCAGGATCGAGTCAGGGAAGAGCATGTCGCGCACGACGCTGCCGAGCGCGATGAATTCCGGATTGTAGCAGAGGCCGAGGTCGGGACCGACCTTGCGGCCGGACGCGGCTTCGAGGGCCGCCTGGATTTCGGTGCCGGTCGTGCCGGGCATCACCGTGCTGGTGATGACGACCATGTGGTAGCCCTTCTTGTTCTTCAGGGCCTTGCCGAGCGTCTCCATGGCCTGGAGCACGAAACGGTTGGAGAAGAAGCCGGTGCTGTCCGACGGCGTCGGCACGATCACGAAGCTGGCGTCGCTCTTCTGGATCGCCTCATTGGCGTCCATGGTCGCCGTGAGGCGCTCCATGTTGGCGGCGATCAGCTCGTTGAGCTGCGGCTCGACGATCGGCATCTTGCCGGCGTTCATCGCATCGACGAACGTCTTGTTCACATCCAGGCCGATGACGGTGAAGCCGCGGCTGGCGAGGACGGCCGCGAGCGGGGCACCGAGCTTGCCGAGACCGACGACCGAGACGCGAGGCAGAGTTGCTGAGGTCATTTCCATGTCCGTTTTGAGGGCCGGTACTGATACTGGCGCCAGCGACCGGATGCCACCCCGATTTTGCAGGGTTGTGGAGGGCAAACACCGCTTGCGCGCACCCGTCGCAGGGGCGAAAAATCGTGTGCAATCAAGCGCTAGGCGCAGGGGAACTGGATGAAAGTGGAATTTTCGGCCTTTCCGAAGGCCTTTGCGGGCAATGTTGCGGTCTTCGTCGGTGCCGACAAGCAACTCTTGGCGACCGCCCAGTCCGTCGATGCCGCCTCAGGCGGGGCCGTTACTCGGGCTTCGGAGGGGGGCCGGTTCACGGGGGCCAAGGGCCAGACCGTCATCGTCCTGGGTCAGTCCGGCGATATTGCACGCCTCCTGCTACTGGGCGTCGGCAAGGGCAAGGAACTGGATGCCCGTGCGGCCGAGGGGCTGGGCGGCGTGATCGCGGACAAGGCCAATGCAGCGGGCCACACGGCCGTCACCGTCGTCGTCGACCCGGTGAAGGGCAGCCGCCTGACGCCGGCCCAGATCGCCGCGCACCTCGCGCTGGGCGTCCGGCTGCGCAACTATCGCTTCGACAAGTACAAGACCAAGGACAAGCCCGAGCAGAAGCTGTCGCTCCAGCATCTCACCATCGTCCTGGCCGGTCCCGCCGACGCGCGGAAGGCCTATGCCCAGCTCGAGCCGGTGGTCGATGCCGTGTTCCTCACTCGCGACCTGGTGAGCGAGCCGCCGAACGTCCTCTATCCGGTCGAGTTCGCCCGCCGCGCCAAGGAACTCACCAAGCTCGGCGTGAAGGTCGAGATCCTGGGCGAAGCCGAGATGAAGAAGCTCGGCATGGAGACGCTGCTGGCCGTCGGGCAAGGCAGCGCGCGCGACTCCCAGCTCCTGGTCATGACCTGGATGAACGGCCCCAAAGGCCAGGCGCCCGTCGCCCTGATCGGCAAGGGCGTCTGCTTCGACACCGGCGGCATCTCGCTGAAGCCGGCCGGCGGCATGGAAGACATGAAGTGGGACATGGGCGGTGCCGGCGCGGTGACCGGCGCCATGGCCCTGATCGCCGGCCGCAAGGCCAAGGCGAATGTCGTGGCGGTGTGCGCGCTTGTCGAGAACATGCCGGACGGCAATGCGCAGCGTCCGGGCGACGTCGTGAAGTCGATGTCGGGCCAGACGGTCGAGGTGATCAATACCGACGCCGAAGGCCGCCTGATCCTGTGCGACGCCATGTGGTACGCGCAGGAGAAGTTCAAGCCGCAGGCGATGGTCGAGCTGTCGACCCTGACCGGCGCCATCATCGTGGCGCTCGGCCATGAGCGGGCGGGCCTGTTCTGCAACAACACGCAGCTCTCCAACCGCCTGCGCGCGGCAGGCTCGGCGATCGGCGAGAAGCTATGGCGCATGCCGCTCGGGCCCAAGTACGACAAGCAGATCGATTCCGAGATCGCCGACATGAAGAATGTCGGCGGTGGCCGCGACGGCGGCTCGATCACGGCGGCTCAGTTCCTGCAGCGCTTCGTGCAGGACGGCATAGCCTGGGCGCACATCGACATTGCGGGCGTGGCCTGGGGCAAGGGCGATGTCACCACGCCCAAGGGTGCGACCGCTTACGGCGTGCGCCTGCTCGACCGGCTGATCGCCGAGAACTACGAGCGCTGATCGGCCGATGGCGACCGAGGTCAACTTCTATCACCTGACCCGATCGTCTCTGGAAGACACGCTGCCGCGCCTGCTGACCAAGACACTGCAGGCGGGCGAGCGGGCGGTGGTGCTGCTGGGATCGACGGAGCGGGTGGACGCCTTGAACACCCATCTCTGGACCTACGATCCCAACGGCTTCCTGCCGCACGGCGCAGCGCGCGACGGCGAGGCCGACCGCCAGCCGGTCTGGTTGACGCATCTCGACGAGAATCCCAACGGCGCGGCGTTCCTGTTCGTCGCCGACCGCGCTAAGTCGGAGAAGGTCGGCGACTACAAGCGTTGCTTCGAGCTATTCGACGGCCGCGACGATACAGCCGTCGCCGACGCCCGCGAGCGCTGGAAGGAATACAAGACCGCGGGCCATGCCGTGGCCTATTGGCAGCAGACCGACACGGGCGGCTGGGAGAAGAAAGCCTAGCGCGAGTCGCGCGGCCTCAGATAGGCGCGCCAGGCGGCGGCGAGGCGCTCGCGCAGCGGGATCGGTCCTTCGGGGCGATAGAAGTCCGGCGGATCGGATTCGAACCTTGCCATGTAGCTTCGATAGTCGAGCGGCCGGGCACGATTGCCTTGTGCTTGAGCCGCGAGCTGATCGAGGCCGCGGTCGACGGACATGACCGCCTCCAGCTTGCCGCGCGCGCCGAGGAGAAGCTCGGCAGCGGCATCGGGGACGTCCCAGCCCGACAGGATCGCGGCCAGCTTCGCGACCTTCTCGGCGCTCAGGCTCGCGAGCCTGGCCGAGCCATTCGGACCCAGCAGGTCGAGCGCGTAGTAGGCCTCGCCTTGGAAAGGACGGCCGGAGTGCGTCTCAGCCGGTGTCGGCCAGATGTAGCGGGCAGGGAGCGCGCGAGACGAGTAGTTGCGGACGTCGAGCCGGAAGAGGTCGAAGCCGTGGCGGCGCATGAAGCGGTCGGTATTGTGGAAGGAGTGCTCGTCGGCGGCGCCGTCGCCCACGAAGTTCACTTCCATCTGCACGGCCAGCAGGTTTACAGGCAGGCGGCCATCGAAGCTCTGCAGGATCTGCCAGTCGATGCCGTCGGTATCGATCTTCATATAATCGAGATCGGTCCAGCCGCGCTCGGCCAGAAGATCGGGAACGACCACGGGTTTGCTCGGATCGGCGAGGCCGGTCAGTTCCCAGGCATTGTGCCGGAGCTGCTCCTCAGTCGATGCGGTCTGCAGCTTGGCATCGCGGATCTCGCGCGTGCGCATGAAGCTCATGCGGTCGCGCATCTTCATGATCAACGGCGCGGCCGGCCCGGCCGACAGGTCGATCGGCGTGTCGGCGCTGGAGCTCACGAAGGCCGCCATGTAGGAGACCTCGGGATTCTTTTCGGCTGCAGCCAGGCGCTTGCATTCGCCGGCACTGGCGTCGATGCCCAGCGCCTTCAGCTTGTCGCCGAAGGCGCGCCATTTCGGATCGAGGCCGCCGGAGCAGCCGATGTCCAGCAGCGCGAACCGTTCCGCCTTCAGCCCTTGGGCGACGAACGCCGGGAACGACATCGCGATGCCGGACTCAGACCGTGGCGACGGGAGTCGCCGGCGAGCCGACGGCGCCGGGTAGGCGCAGCGGCGGCGCCGTCAGCAGGAAGCGCGAGCGCTTCCTGTCGCGCAGCCACAGGGCCAGGTCCTTCAGCCACCAGATCTCGCCGAGGTTGAGGCCCAGCTTGAACAGGCAGTGATTGTGGATCGGCAGCGACGGGTGCTCGGCGTTCTCGGGGCCGGGCTTTGCCGGCACGGCTTCGACGCCATAGTTGTCGGCGATCAGCGCGGAGATCTGGCTGTCGGTGATCCACTGAAGCAGGCGCTTGTCGCGGCCGTCGAGCACGCAGCACATCGAATGCGCGCGAGCCGGGTCGACGTTCTTGTTCATCTTCATGATCTCGTCGGTGAAGCCCGTGTAGAGCAGCAGCATGTCACCGGGTTCGACCACAACCTTGTCGGCATCGAGCACGCGCTTGAAGTCGTCGAAGTTCACGTACTTGTGGTCGCGGCCGTAATGCTTCTCGAGATCGACCAGCACGGCGCGGCCCTGGATTGCCTTCGCCGCCATGTTTTCGACGCCGAGCTTGTGGGCGTAGGAGAGATGGCCGCAGCCGTCGCGGCCGGCATCGGGCTGCGGGCCGACCACGTCGGTGCCGGGCTTGAAGCCGTTGTAATAGAGCGGCTCGGGCACGCCGTCGCCGTCGGCGTCGAACAGGCCGCCGACATGGGCCAGCGTGTCCCACTGCGTCGAATATTGCAGCGTCAGGATCACGCGATCGTCGCTCGCCACGTCGACGAACAGCGGGTTGATGCTGTTGGTCAGGAAGTTGAAGCGCCAGCCATTCTCGTCGCCGGTCGGCGAGAGGACCGGCGGCAGACGACGGGAATTCAGGACGTTGCCGCCCGGAAAATCGAGCGGAAGGCTCAAGCAGAACGACAGGCCTTCCTTCACCTCGGCGATGCCTTCGAGCACCTTCTTCGGGGTGATCAGGTTCAGGCGGCCGAGCTGATCGTCGTCGCCCCAATCGCCCCAGGTCGATCCTTCGGGGCGATGCTTCCAGCGCTTCATGATGCGTTTCTCCCTCTTGCCGGCGGGGACACTACAAGGGCTGTCGCAGCGCGTCATCACGTGCGCATGGCTCCCCCGCGCAATTCCGCGAACGTTCGCGATGCGGATCGCCTATGATGAGCGGGACGAGGTCCTCATGTCCGCTGCAACTGTCGCGCCGCTTCAACATGACTTCCGGGTGATCAGCCTGATCGGCGTCGCCCACGGCGCCAGCCACTTCTATCAGCTCTCTTTCGCGACGATGCTGCTGATCGTCCGGCAGGAGGTCGGCCTCAGCTATGCCGATGTCGGCATGCTCGCCGGTATCTTTTACGGCGTCTCGGGCCTGGCGCAGACGGCGGCCGGTTTCGCCGTCGACCGGTTCGGCGCGCGGCCGATCCTGGCCGGCGGCCTCTTCGTAATCGGTCTCGGCCTCGCCTCCATCTCGTTCGCGCATTCCTTCGTGGGCTTCGCCTGCATCGCGGTGATCGCAGGATTGGGCAACTCGGTCTTCCACCCGGCCGACTTCGCGTTGCTCAATTCATCGGTGAACACGAACCGTCTCGGCCGCGCCTTCAGCATTCACGGCCTCGGCGGATCGCTGGGCTGGGCGGCCGCGCCGGTGATGTACTTCCTCGACAGCCTGTTCGGCTGGGTGGGCGCCGCGCTGATCGGTGCGCTGCCCGGTCTCATCCTGTCGGGACTGGTGCTGATCCATCGCGAGCAGCTGGTCGACCATCGCGTGAAGGTGCGTGTGGCAGCGGCGCAGGCGGGAGCCAAGCCCGCGCTGGCGCTCTTCCTGCAGCCAGCGCTTCTGCTCTGCCTGGTCTACTTCGCGTTGATCGCGGCCAACACGGTCGGTGTCCAGCAGTTCGCGGTACCGGCCTGGAGCAGCATGTTCGGCGTCACCGAGAACTACGCCGCCTTCTGCCTGATCGTGTTCATCGTCGGTTCGGCCGCCGGCATCCTGGTCGGCGGTTACTTCGCCGACCGCGTGCGCCGGCACGATCTCGTCGCATCCTTCGGGCTGCTGGCGGCGGCCTGCCTCACGGTGCCGATCGCCACCCAGACGGTGTCGCCGACCTTGCTGCCTATTCTCCTTGCGCTGGCCGGAGCCGCGGGCGGCATCACCAATCCCTCACGCGACATGATCGTGCGCAACGCAACGCCGCCCGGCGCCTCGGGCAAGGTGTTCGGCTTCGTCTACTCGGGGCTCGACATCGGCTCGTTCGTGGCGCCGCCGCTGTTTGGCTTCCTGATGAACAGCGGCCTGCCGGCCGTGATCTTCTGGATTGCCGTCGGGCTCTACACGTTCAATGCCGGCATGGTGATGCTGATCCGGCACAGCAGCGCGCCGAAGCCCGCCTATCCAGCCGTCGCCGAATAGGCGTCAGGCGGCGGCTTCCAGTGCTTCCTGCGCGGTCAGCCAGCGCTTCTCGGCGTTCTCGACCTCGCGCTCGAGGCGTGCCTTTTCCTTTTGCAGGTCCGTCACGACATTGCCCGGGCCGGCATAGATCTTCGGATCGCCGAGCTTGGCCAGGACGCCGTTCAACTGCTCGGTGAGGCGGGCCAGCATCTTCTCGGCGCTGTCGACGGCCTTCTTGAGCGGCGCCTTGTTGGTGCGGTTGTCGGCGGCAGCCTTGCGCTGGTCCTTCTTGCTGCCGGCATCGGCCGGCTTCTCGGCCTTGGGCGGACGCGCGCCGCGCTCCTTCAGGAGCTTGGCCTGGTACTCGTCGATGTCGCCGTCGAACGGCTTCACCGTGCCGCCCTGGACGACCCACAGGGCGTCGGCGACCATCTTCACCAGATGCGTGTCGTGGCTCACCAGCACGACGGCGCCCTCGAAGTCGTTGATGGCGTCGACCAGCGAGGCGCGCGCATCCATGTCGAGATGGTTGGTCGGCTCGTCGAGCAGCAGCAGGTGAGGGGCGTTGCGGGTGGCAAGCGACAGCAGCAGGCGGGTCTTCTCGCCGCCGGACATGACGCCGACCTTGAGGTTTGCCCGCTCGCGCGAGAAGCCGAAACGGCCCAACTGGGCGCGGACCTTGGCTTCGCCGGCGCCGGGACCCAGTGCGCGGTTCATGTGGTCGAACGGCGTGCCCTCGTAGTCGAGGCCTTCTTCCTGGTCCTGCGAGAAGTAACCGACCCTCAGCTTCGGCGTCTTCTTGATCCGGCCCTCGCGCGGCTCGAGCCGCTGCGAGATCAGGCGGATGAAGGTCGACTTGCCGTTGCCGTTCTGGCCGAGCAGCGCGATGCGGTCTTCCATGTCGATGCGCAGGTCGAGGTTGCGCAGCACAAGCGGCCCGTCGGGATAGCCGACGGAAACCTCGTCCAGCGTCTCGATCGGCGAGGCGAGGATATCGGGCGAGGGGAAGTTGAACGAGATGCGCTCGTCGATCGGCACCGAGGCGACAGGGCCGAGTTTCTCGATCATCTTCATGCGCGACTGTGCCTGGCGCGCCTTGCTGGCCTTGGCCTTGAAGCGGTCGACGAAGGCCTGCATGTGCTTGCGCTGCGCCGCCACCTTGGCCTGCTGCGCGGCATCGTTGGCGAGGCGCTCGGCGCGGGTGCGCTCGAAGAAGTCGTAGTTGCCGGTGTAGGCGACGAGCTTCTGCTGGTCGATGTGCACGATGTGGTCGCACACGTCGTTCAGCAGGTCGCGGTCGTGGCTCACCATCAGCACCGTGTTGCGGAAGCGCTTCAGATACTCGGTGAGAAAGATCATCGCCTCGACGTCGAGATGGTTCGACGGCTCGTCGAGGATCAGGAGGTCCGGGCTGCTGAACAACGTGCCGGCCAAGGCGACGCGCATGCGCCAGCCACCGGAGAACTCGCCGCAGGGGCGGGATTGCTTCTCGTTGTCGAAGCCCAGGCCGTTCAGGATCGAAGCCGCGCGCGACGGTGCAGACGCCGCGCCGATTTCCTCGAGCCGGGCATGGATCTCGGCCAGACGCACGCCGTCCTGGCAGGTCGCGTCCTCGGCCAGCAGGGCGCTGCGCTCGACGTCGGCGGCCAGCACGGCGTCGATCACCAGGATATCGCCGCCGGGCGGATCCTGCGGCACCGAGCCGACGCGGGTGCGGCCCATCAGGTTGATCTCGCCGCTGTCGGCCTCGATCTGTCCCTGGATGAGACGCAGCAGGGTCGACTTGCCGGCGCCGTTGCGGCCGACCAGACCGACCTTCCAGCCGTCCGAAAAAGCTGCCGAGGCGCGGTCGAAGAGCACCCGCTCGCCGTGGCGAAAGGAGATGTCACTGATGTGGAGCATGGGCGGCGGGCATTTACCATGCGATTTGGCCGCAAACCAAGCGCATTGGCCGCGCTTGCCCGGCCCAAACCCCGCGTCTATAAGGCGCGCCCAAGCGCTGAAATCACTGCCTCCACGAGGGAATTCATGGCCGTCGAACGTACTTTCTCGATCATCAAGCCGGACGCGACCCGCCGGAACCTGACCGGCAAGATCAACGCCCGCTTCGAGGAGAAGGGCCTGCGCATCGTCGCCCAACGGCGTATCCAGATGAGCCGCCAGCAGGCCGAGCAGTTCTACGGCGTGCACAAGGCCCGTCCGTTCTTCAACGACCTTTGCACTTTCATGACGTCCGGCCCGGTCGTGGTCCAGGTCCTGGAAGGCGAGAACGCCGTCGCCAAGAACCGCGAGATCATGGGCGCTACCAACCCGGCCAACGCCGATGCCGGCACGATCCGCAAGGACTTCGCCGAGTCGATCGAGGCGAACTCGGTGCACGGCTCGGACTCGCCCGAGAACGCCGCCATCGAGATCTCGTACTTCTTCGCCGGCTCCGAGATCGTCGGCTGACGCGAGCCGCGCCTCAAACACAAAAAAGCGGCCCAAACGGGCCGCTTTTCTTTTGGGAGGTCTGCCCCGGAGCGTCAGCTCAGGATGGCAAAGCCGATCAGGAGGGCGATCGAGCCGCCGATGCCCAACAGGAGGGCCAGCAGCGGCGCGTGGCCGACCAGGCCGATTGCCATGGAGACCAGCAGGAGGACGATCCAAAGCAGCGTGAACGTCACCAGCTTGTTGAAAGCCGCATAGGTCGCCGCGTGAGCCGGATAGTCGTCCTTCGCTTCAGCCATATCTCATCCCCGCTTGAAATCGTTGGCGATCTTATATCGGACTAGGATTGTCGGGAAAAGAGGAGCGTGGCGTCGCATGCGACGCCCCTGACGGTCACCCGGTCGCCGTCGATCGCGACCCGGCCTTCGGCGAACCAGCGCACGACGAGCGGATAGAGGCGATGCTCCTGGCGCAGGATGCGTGCCGATAGCGTCTCCTCGGTATCGCCAGCAAGAACCGGGACCGCCGCCTGCGCGATGATCGGCCCGGAATCGAGATCCGGAATCACGAGATGGGCGGTGCAGCCGCTCACGCGGACGCCGGCTTCGAGCGCCTGGCGCTGCACGTGGATGCCCTTGAAGGCCGGAAGCAGGGACGGGTGGATGTTGATCAGCCGGTCGGCCCAGCGCGCGGGGAACCACGGGCTGAAGATGCGCATGAAGCCGGCCAGCACGACCAGTTCGACACCGTGGCGTTCGAGTTCGGCCGAGACGGCGCGATCGAAGGTCTCGCGATCGGGATGATCGCGGTGGGAGACGACGGCCGTGGGAATGCCGGCTGCAGCGGCGATGGCAAGGCCCGGCGCCTCCGCCTTGTTGCTCACCACGCATCCGATCTCGGCGGGGTAGTCCGCAGCCCGCGCTGCTTCGATCAACGCGGCGAGGTTGCTGCCGCGGCCGGAGATCAGAACGCCGACCTTCAGCCTGGCCATAGGCTTTCGGCATGGTCGACCACGCAGTCGGCCTCTTCGGTCGGCGCCTTTTCGATCACGCCGATCTCGCTCACACTTTCGCCGGCCTCGGTCAGGGCCTTGGCCACGCGGGCGGCATCGTCCTTGGCCGTCACGACGATCATGCCGAGGCCGCAGTTGAAGGTGCGCAGCATGTCGTCGGTCGGCACTTGGCCGACCTGCTGGAGCCAATGGAAGACGCGCGGCGCCGTCCAGGTGCGCGCATCGAGGCGCGCCCGCAGCCCGTCGGGCAGGCAGCGTGGCACGTTGCCGGGCAGGCCGCCGCCGGTGATGTGCGCCAGGCCCTTGATCGCGCCGGTCGAGCGAATGGCCTGCAGCAGCTGCTTCACATAGATGCGCGTCGGCTCGAGCAGCGCCTCGCCCAGGGTCGCGTCGGCGAAGGGCGCGCGGTCGGTGTATTTCAGGCCGCTGCGCTCGACGATGCGGCGCACCAGCGAATAGCCATTGGAATGCGGGCCGGTGGAGGCGAGGCCAAGGACCACGTCGCCGACAGCGATGTCGGGGCGCGGCAGCAGCGCATCGCGCTCGGCAGCGCCGACGGAGAAGCCGGCGAGATCGTAGTCGCCGTCGACGTACATGCCGGGCATCTCGGCGGTTTCGCCGCCCACCAGGGCGCAGCCCGCGCGGCGGCAGCCTTCGGCAATGCCGGCGACGAGGCGGCGGCCGACATCGACGTCGAGGCGGCCGCTCGCATAGTAGTCGAGGAAGAACAGCGGCTCGGCGCCCTGGACCACGATGTCGTTGACGCACATGGCCACGAGGTCGATGCCGACCGTGTCGGGCACGGCCGCCTCGATCGCGACCTTGAGCTTGGTGCCGACACCGTCGGTGCCGGAGACCAGGATCGGGTCGGCGAAACCCGCGGCCTTGAGATCGAACAGCCCGCCGAAGCCGCCCAGCCCGCCCATCACGCCGGGACGGTTGGTGCTCTTCGCCAGCGGCTTGATGTGCTCGACGAGGTCGTCGCCCGCATCGATGTCGACGCCGGCGTCCTTGTAGGTGAGGGGGGGCCGATTATGGCCGGGGGCGTCAGGCTTCAAGCCGGGCTCATTCATGCTAGATAGGACGCCGCGAACATAGCCAAAAACCGGACCCCCGCAATGCCGATAGGCCGCGTCTTTTCCACGATTGCTGCCGCGCTCCTGGCGGTCTTCGCCGCAAACTTCGCTCAGGCGCAGTCGCCCGCCCAGTCTCCCGGGGGCACCGGCTTCGATGTTACCGGCGTGGAAGTCGACGTCAGCGGGGCGGACGCGGTGCAGGCCCGGGCGCAGGGTATCCGCGAGGCGCGGCGAAAGGCACTCGGTCTCCTGATAAGCCGTATGGTGTCGGCCGAAGATCGTGCGCGGTTGCCGCAGATTGACGATGCGCAGCTCGAGAACATGGTGCGCGGAGTCGAATTCGTGCGCGAGCGCCCGTCGCCCGGCCGCTACAGCGCCACCCTCAACGTCGTTTTCGCCCCCGATGCGGTGAAATCCTACCTGAGCGGGGCAGGCGCCCGGATGGTCGAGACCGTTTCCCGGCCCGCCCTGGTGATCCCGCTGTGGAAGGGCCCGGCCGGCGTCGAACCGCTCAACGACCGCAATGCCTGGCGCGACGCCTGGCAGCAGCTCGACAGCGCCGGCAGCGCGGTGCCGGTCACCCTGCTGCGCGGCGACCCGGCCGACCAGGGCGTGCTTTCGGCGGAACAGGCCTATGTCGGCGACGTCTCGGCGCTGGCGCGGCTGAATGAACGTTACCGGGCGCCCACGATCATCGTGGCCACGGTCGAGGGCGACAAGGCCAGCGGCGCGCTCTCGGTCGGCGGCATGCGCTACGACACGCAGACCGGCGCCCGCAGCGAAATCCCGCGCATTCCGGTCGCCAGCGCCGCCGACCTTCCGGCCGCCGTGAAGGCGATCCACACCAAGGCCGACCAGGACTGGCGCGGCATCGGCACCGTGCGGCGCGACTCGCAGGCCTCGCTCGACGTCGTCGTGCCGATCCGCGCGCTGAGCGACTGGGTACAGGTGAGGCAACGGCTCGGCGCGATCCCGGCCGTGAAGTCGGTGACGGTTAAGACGCTCGAATCCGATCGCGCCGACTTGAAGCTCGACTATTTCGGCTCGCCCGAGGAGCTTCAGCGCACGCTGGCACAGGCAGGGTTGAGCCTGTCCCAGGAAGCGGGGCAGTGGCAATTGCAGGCGCGTTGAGTACGCATCAGGGAGTCTGATTGATGGGGCAAACCCTCACGACGGGGCGCTGGATCTTCTGGGTCGCGGCGGCCGCGACCTTCCTGGTGTTGATGTGGCTGCTGAACGACATCCTGCTGCCCTTCGTCGTCGGCATGGTTGTGGCGTATTTCCTCGACCCGGTCGTGGCGCGGCTGCAGCGGGCGCGCATGTCGCGGTCGATGGCGACCACGCTCGTCACGATCCTGGCGGTCCTCGTCAGCGTCGGCATGGTGATGGCGATCCTGCCGCCGCTGTTCGGGCAGATACAGTCGCTGATCACCAATGCGCCCGAATATGTGATGAAGGCCATAGGCCGCATCCAGCCCCTGATCGAGCCGCTGCGCGACAGACTCGGCCTGGATCCGCTGAGCGTTCACGACTTGCAGTCCGAAGCGACGCAATGGGCCGGGAAGGGGCTCGCCTTCGCGGGTGGCATCGCCAGCGCGCTGGCCCAGCGTGGTTTCGCGCTCATCAACCTGCTCGGCCTGCTGTTCATCACGCCGGTGGTGACATTCTACATGCTGCGCGACTGGGAGAAGGTGGTGGCCGCCATCGACAGCACTCTGCCACTCGACCATGCCGACACGATCCGCAAGCTCACGCAAGAATCGAACGCCGCCATCGCGGGCTATGTGCGCGGCCAGGCACTCGTCTGCCTGGCGCTCGGTTCCTTCTACGGCATCGGCCTGACCCTCGTGGGTCTGCAGTTCGGCCTGGTCATCGGGCTGATCGCCGGCGCGATCTCGTTCATCCCGTTCGTCGGCACCTTCGTGGGCGCGGTCATGGCCATCGGCATGGCGCTGGCGCAGTTCCCGCCGGAATGGATGGGCGTCGTCAAGGTTGCCGCGGTGTTCGTGGTTGGCCAGATGCTGGAGGGTAATTTCCTCTCGCCGAAGCTGGTCGGCGACCGCGTCGGCCTGCATCCGGTCTGGATCATGTTCGCGCTGCTGGCCGGCGGCTCGCTGTTCGGCTTCACCGGCGTGCTCATTGCTGTGCCGGTGGCTGCCGTGCTCGGTGTGATCGTCCGGCATTTCATCGCGCGCTATCGCGAGAGCGATCTCTACCGCGGCAGTGCGCACGGCTGAGCCGACCGATGGCTGACCAGCTGACCCTGGATCTCGCACTGCCGCCACCGACCTATGCGCGGGAGGATTTCGTCGTGGCCGACGGAAACCGCGAGGCGCTGGGCTGGATCGACCGCTGGCCGGACTGGCCGGCGCCGGCCCTGTCGCTGAACGGCCCGACCGGATGCGGCAAGACCCATCTAGGGCGCATCTGGGCGGTGCGCAGCGGGGCCGTCGTCATGGCCGGCGCCGATCTCGACGGAAAGAGCGTGCCCGATCTAACGGACCTCGCGGCGGCATCGCCTGCCATCGTGATCGAAGCCGCAGAACGCGCGCCCGAACGTGGGCTCTTCCATCTCTACAATCTCATGCGTGAGCGGGGCGGGTTCCTTCTCCTCATCTCGGCAGACCCTCCGGCTCGCTGGTCCATCGCCTTGCCGGATCTCGCCTCGCGACTGCGCGCGGCGCCGGCCGTTGCGGTCGCGCCGCCGGACGATGAACTCCTGGGTTCGATCATCCTGAAGCAGCTGGCCGACCGCCAATTGCATGCGGGCGCGGGTGTCGTGCAGTATCTCGTCTCGCATATGGAGCGTTCGGCGGAAGCGGCCCGGCGAGTCGTCGCGGCGCTCGACCGTCGGGCACTGACCGAGCGGCGCGAAATAGACCGTCGATTGGCGGTGGACGTGCTGGCGGACTTTGCCGGCGCGTCTTGAAGGGGAGGGAATGATGAAGACGATTCTGGCGGCGCTGGCGCTGTGCGCCGTGGCCTCGACGGCCTCGGCCCAGCAGGGAACGGTGATGGGGACCTGGCTCTCCGAGTCAGGCGTGGCGCATATCAAGATCGGCCCCTGTCCCGATGCCGCGAGCGGCCCGATCTGCGGCTACATCGTGAGCCTCATCAATCCCAAGGGGCCAGACGGTGCGCCGGTCGCGCCCGACGCCGCCACCGACTATCGCAACGAGAACCCGTCGCTGCGCACGCGCAAGGTGATCGGCATGCCGCTGATCTGGGGCTTCAAGAAGGCCAGCGAGGCGAACACCTTCGAGGACGGCAAGATCTACAACGGCGAGGACGGCAAGACCTACAGCGCCAACATCAGCCTGCAGGCGGACGGCAAGCTGCGGTTGCGCGGCTTTGTCGGCACGCCGATGTTCGGCAAGACGCAACTCTGGACACGTGTGAATTAAGGAGGAAACGCGAAATGGATATGGGCATCAAGGGCCGCAAGGCCATCGTCTGTGCGGCGAGCAAGGGCTTGGGCCGCGGCTGCGCCGAGGCACTGGCGGGCGAGGGCGTCGACCTCGTGATCAATGCGCGCACCCAGTCGGAACTCGAAGCGACGGCGGAAGCCATCCGCAAGAAGTACGGCGTGAAGGTCACGGCGGTCGCCGTCGACGTCACCACCGAGGCCGGACGCAAGCAGGTGCTGGCCGCCTGTCCCGAGCCCGACATCATCGTGAACAACGCGGGCGGCCCGCCGCCGGGCAACTTCCGCGACTGGAACCGCGAGGACTGGATCAAGGCGCTCGACGCCAACATGCTGACGCCGATCGAGTTCATCAAGGCGAGCGTCGACGGCATGATGAAGCGCGGCTTCGGGCGCATCGTGAACATCACCTCGAGCTCGGTGAAGGCGCCGATCGACATCCTGGGGCTCAGCAACGGCGCGCGCTCGGGCCTGACCGGCTTCGTGGCCGGCGTCGCGCGCACGACGATCCGTCACGGCGTGACGATCAATGGCCTGCTGCCGGGCCCGTTCGACACCGACCGCCTGCGCGGCACGACCAAGGCACGCGCGGCGAAGGCCGGCCGCAGCTTCGAGGAGGAGTATGCGGCCGGCGCCAAGGCCCATCCGGCCGGTCGCTTCGGCACGGCAGAGGAGTTCGGCATGATGTGCGCGTTCCTGTGCAGCGTTCACGCGGGCTACATGACCGGCCAGAACATCCTGATGGATGGCGGCCAGTATCCCGGAACGTACTGAAGCGTCAGTGTCGACCCGTGGGCGCGGAGGCGCGCATCGCGGGACGATCGCTTTTTGAGTAGGAGACAAGCTTATGGAACGCATCAAGGTCCGGGACTTCGACGACGGCGTCACGCTGTTCACGATCAATCGCCCGGAACGGCGCAATGCGATCTGCTCGAAAACGGCCATCGAGCTTCAACAGGCCTTCGCCAGGTTCGACAGCTCGACCCAGCGCGTTGCCGTCATCACGGGCGAAGGCAACGAAGCGTTCAGCGCGGGTGCCGATGTCAACGATGTCCCGGAGCTCTGGCGCTGCATTCCGACCGCCGGCGTGGGGACGGAAAAGCCCGTGATCTCCGCCGTGGCGGGTTGGTGCGTCGGTGGCGCGATCCTGCTGCCCATGATGAGCGACCTCGTCGTGGCCGCCGATAACGCGAAGTTCTCCTATCCCGAGGCAAAGCTTGGGCTGACGCAGGGAATGATCGTCGCAATGGCGGCCCGTATTCCTCACAAGATCGCAATGGAAGTGATCATGTTGGGGCGCTTTCTCGACGCCAAGCGCGCCCAGGAAGTCGGGTTCATCAATGACGTCGTGCCTGTCGGGCAGCACGTGGACGCGGCTCTGTCCATGGCGCGGGAACTTGCGGTCATGGCGCCGCTGGTCCTGAAGACGCTCAAGCGCTTCGTGACCAACTCCATCCTGCCGCTTGGACCAAGCGAACAGATGGCCCGTGCGCGTCGGGACCTCGAGGTGGTGAGCACCAGTCGCGACTACCAGGAGGGTTTCGCCTCCTACAAGGAGAAGCGCGCGCCGGTCTTCGAGGGGCGTTAGGCCACTCGCGCAGGCGTCAACGCGGATCGAGGTCGCGTGGCCGGACGAAGGCCAGAAGCTCGCAGGTCCCCGGGGCGAGGGTGCTCCAGGGGCCTGAAGGTGGGCGGAGCGTCGCAAGCGCTCCCGTTGGATATTTCTCCCTGAGACTCGCCAAGGCTTCCTTGGGGCCTCGCGCGGCAAGGGAGGCCGCAAGCTCGCCGATCCCCTCATTGTGCCCGATCAGCAGCACCGTCGCGGTTTCCTCAGGCAGGGCCTGCAGGCGTTCCAGCAGTTCCGTCTCCGAGGCGAGGTAGAGTTCCTTCTCCAGCGAGATCGCAGGCGTCGGACTCCCAAGGGCCTTTACCAGCGGGGCCATCGTCTGGCGTGTCCTGGTGGCCGTGGAGCACAGGATCAAATCGGGGCGAGGGGCCTTGGCGGCAATATGGTCGGCCATGGTCCTGGCGCCGCGCTCGCCGCGGTCGTTCAGCGGGCGATCGTGATCGTTCTGGTGAGGCGTGTTCCAGGCCGATTTGGCATGGCGCAGGAGGAGAATGGTCTTCACGCCCATGATTCCAATAAATACAGCTGGAACAATGGTTTAGTGAAATGCCATGACATGGTCATGTAGAGACGGTACCGTTCCTGTGCATAATTTCAGGGAGAGTGCCCCTCAAGGGGTCCACATGGACGCGCTCAACTCGGCCGATCCGGCTTCGCTCGAAATAACACCCGACAGCCCCCGACGCTTCATCAATCGTGAACTGTCGTGGCTGGCCTTCAACACGCGGGTGCTGGAGGAGGCCACGAACAAGCGTCATCCGCTGCTGGAACGTGTGCGCTTCCTGTCGATCTCGGCGGCCAATCTCGACGAGTTCTACATGGTCCGCGTCGCGGGTCTCGTCGACATGCTGCAGACCCGCTCGACCCTGCTGAGCGACGACGGCATGACCCCGGCCGAGCAACTTGCCGCGATCCGCGACCGCGCCTCGATCCTGATGGCGCACCAGCAGGACGTGTGGGCGACGCTGCAGGACGATCTGCGCGAGGCAGGGATCGCCGTGCTCGATGCCGGCGAGCTCACCGAGGCGGAGCGGGGCTGGCTCGATACCTATTTCATCGACCAAGTCTTCCCGATCCTGACGCCGCTGGCGATCGATCCGGCGCATCCGTTTCCCTTCATTCCCAACGGCGGCTTCTCGGCCATCCTGAAGCTGCAGCGCCGCGACGATCGCCGGCCGCTGATGGCGCTGCTGCCGCTGCCGCCGCAGGTCGATCGTTTCGTGCGCCTGCCGGGACCGGACATCCGCTTCCTGCCGCTGGAAGACCTCATCGACATCTACCTGCCGCGCCTGTTCCCTGGCTATGAGGTGATCGAGCGCGCCTTCTTCCGCGTGATCCGCGACAGCGACGTCGAGATCAACGAGGAGGCCGAGGATCTCGTCCTGCTCTACGAGAGCGCGCTGAAGCGCCGCCGCCGCGGTGACCTGATCTCGATCTCGGTCAACAGCGCCATGCCCGCCGAACTGCGCGACTTCTTGTTCGACCAGCTCGAGATTCCGGAGCAGACCCAGACCGTCCACGTCTTCCATCTCGATCGCATGCTGAACATCGTCGACGTGAAGGCGGTGATCATCGACGACCGGGCTGACCTCAAGTTCGCGCCCTACAATGCGCGCTTTCCCGAGCGCATCCGCGATTTCGGCGGCGATTGCTTTGCCGCGATCCGCGCCAAGGACATCGTCGTCCATCATCCCTACGAGAGCTTCGACGTCGTGGTGCAGTTCCTGCGCCAGGCGGCGCGCGATCCCGCCGTCGTGGCGATCAAGCAGACGCTCTACCGCACCAGCGCCGATTCGCCGATCGTCAAGGAGCTGATCGCGGCGGCCGAGGCGGGCAAGACGGTTTCGGCGCTGGTCGAACTCAAGGCGCGCTTCGATGAGGAGGCCAACATCCGCTGGGCGCGCGATCTCGAGCGCGCGGGCGTGCAGGTGGTCTACGGCTTCATCGATCTCAAGACGCACGCCAAGGTCTCGATGGTGGTGCGCCGCGAGGCGCAGTCGATCCGCACCTACGTGCATTTCGGCACCGGCAACTACCACCCGATCACCGCGCGCATCTACACCGACCTGTCGTTCTTCACCTGCGATCCGGCGATGTGCCGCGATGCCGCGCGCCTGTTCAACTACATGACCGGCTATGCGCGGCCCGAGCAGATGGAGAAGATCGCCTTCGCGCCCGTGACCCTGCGGCCGACGCTCTACAGCCTGATCGATGCCGAGATCGCCAACGCCAAGGCCGGGAAGCCGGCCGCCATCTGGGCCAAGCTCAACTCATTGGTCGACGGCGCGCTGATCGACCGTCTCTATGCGGCGTCCTCTGCCGGCGTGCAGATCGACCTAGTTGTGCGCGGCATCTGCTGCCTCAGGCCCGGCGTTCCGGGGCTCAGCGAGCATATCCGCGTCAAGAGCATGATCGGGCGCTTCCTCGAACATGCCCGCATCATCTGCTTCGGCAACGGCAAGGCACTGCCATCGATGGAAGCCAAGGTCTTCCTCTCGTCGGCCGACTGGATGCCGCGCAATCTCGACCGCAGGGTCGAGCTGCTGTGCCCGGTGGAGAACCAGACCGTGCGCGAACAGGTCCTCGACCAGATCATGGTCGCGAACCTGAAGGATGACGGCCAGAGCTGGCTGCTGTCACAAGACGGTAACTATCACCGGCCGGCAACCGGCAAGGAACCGTTCATTGCGCATCACTATTTCATGACGAATCCCTCGCTGTCGGGGCGCGGCAGCGCGCTCAAGCTGAGCGGTGCGGTTCCCCGGCTGGTCCTGAGTTCGTAGCCGGGCCAGCGGCGTCGCGTCGCGCCAATTATGACGCTGTAATCCTTCCCGGTTTCGGCTAGACGGGGCGCACATGGACGGCCATCCGACCGCAGGCGCCTCAGCCGCGCGCAGCCCCCTCGAAAAAGGCCGCGTCGGCATTATCGACGTCGGCTCGAATTCGATCCGCCTCGTGGTTTATGAGCGCGCAAGCCGGGCCCCGTTACCGGTCTTCAACGAGAAGGTCCTGTGCGGCCTGGCTCGCGGTCTCGACGCCACAGGACGTCTCAATCCCGAAGGCGTCGAGATGGCGCTGGCCAACATCGACCGCTTCGTCACGCTCGCCCACAACATGAAGGTCACCTCGCTCGACCTGCTCGCGACCGCCGCAGTGCGTGACGCTGCCGACGGCGCGGACTTCATGCGTGAACTGGCGAGCCGTCCAGGAATCGTCGCGCACACCGTGAGCGGCCAGGACGAGGCGCGCTTCTCCGGCTACGGCGTCATCTGCGGCATGCCCGATGCCGAAGGCGTCATGGGTGACCTGGGCGGCGGCAGCCTCGAGCTGGTCTCGATGACCAATGGCCGGCTGGGCGCCTCGACCACCTTGCCGGTGGGGCCGCTCCGCCTGATGTCGTCGGGCAAGGGCGATCCGCGCAAGGCCGTCGCCGACGCCATCGAGAACGTCCGCTGGCTGCGCGAGGAGCAGGGCAAGACCTTCTATGCGGTCGGCGGCGCCTGGCGAGCCTTCGCGCGGCTGCACATGGAGCAGGCCGGCTATCCGCTGCACATCATCCACCAGTACGAGATCCCGGCCGAGGAGGCACGCGCGGTGGCGCGGCTGATCGCCGTGCAGAGCGCGAAGTCGCTGGAGAAGATGCCGGGCGTTTCACGCCGCCGCGTCGACACGTTGCCGCTCGCCTGCCTCGCACTCGACAAGCTGCTGGCCGCGCTGAAGCCGCGCAACGTCGTCTTCTCGGCGTTCGGCCTGCGCGAGGGCTTCTACTATTCGCGCCTGAGCGAAGCCGAGAGGGCGCGTCATCCGCTGATCACCTTTGCCGAGGAGCAGGGCGCCGGCTGGCACCGCTTCGATCTCTCGCCGGAAGAAATCTTCGACTGGCTGACGCCGGTCTTCGCCGGCGAAAGCGAGAGCGAGCGCATCCTGCGCAGGGCGGCCTGCCACCTGAGCGACATTTCGTGGGACGACCATCCGGACTATCGCGCCGACCAGGCGTATTTCCGCGTCCTGCACCTGCCGGCGCCGGGCATGAGCCACCGCGAGCGCGCCGTTCTCGCGATGACGCTCACCTACCGCTACAAGAGCGATCCCAAGGCGGCGATGATCGATACGGCACTGCGCCTGTCGGATAGCAAGGGGCGCAGCTATGCCAAGCAGCTCGGCGCCTGCCTGCGGCTGGCCTACAATCTGAGCGGTGGCGCGCCGGGCCTGTTGCCCCAGCTGCAGCTTCGCCGCACCGAGCGCGAACTCCGGCTACTGGTGCCGACTTCGCTGAAAAGAAGCCTGGGCGACGTCACGGCACGGCGCCTGGAAACTGCGGCCCAGGCGTTCGAACTCCGGCCGACGATCGTTTCGGTCTAAGAGACCGGCGGAAGCTGGATGAGCTTGGGCTGGTCGCCGTTCAGCGCCAGCGCGAGCCGGCCCTCGATCAGGTCGACGGCGTCGGCGCCGAACACCTCCTGCCGCCAGCCCTTCAGGGCCGCGATGTCGCGCTTGCCGGCGGCAAGCCGGTCGAGTTCGTCGGCGCTCGCCACCAGACGGCCAGCCACGCCGGCCTGCTCGGCCTTGAGCCGCAGCAGGGTGCGCAGCAGGTCGACGATCGCGCCGGGGGCGCGGATCTGCTCGGGGGCCTTGTCGCGGACCGGGAGTTCCGACTCCGGCAGGGCGCGTGCCCGCTCGATCGCTTCCATCAGCTCGCGGCCTTGCCAGCCCTCGGCGAAGCCGCGCCCGAGGCCGCGCGTCGCGGCGAGTTCCTCGATCGACTTCGGCGCGTGGGCGGCGATCTCCAGGAGCTGCTCGTCGCGCAGCAGGCGCTGGCGGGGAATGTCGATGCGCTGCGCCGTGCGCTCGCGCCAGGCGGCGACCTCCTTGAGGATCGCCAGCACGCGAGGGGAGGCGCCCCGGGGCTTCAGCCGGCGCCAGGCCTGTTCGGGATCGGCCCGGTAGGTGGCAGGGTCGTTCAGGATGCCCATCTCCTCGGCGATCCAGGAGAAACGGCCGGTCTTGTCGAGCTGGCGCTTCAGCTTCTCATAGACCACCCGCAGGTGGGTGACGTCCGACAGGGCATAGGTGATCTGGCGCTCGCTGAGCGGCCGGCGGCTCCAGTCGGTGAAGCGGCTCGACTTGTCGATCTTGGCCTTGGCCAGCTTGGTGGCGAGGGACTCGTAGGAGGCGGCCTCGCCGTGGCCGCAGACCATGGCGGCGACCTGGGTATCGAACAGGGGGCCGGGCACCTTCTGGAGGCGCAGGTAGAAGATTTCGAGGTCCTGGCGGGCCGCGTGAAAGACCTTAAGGACCTTGGGGTTGAGCATCAGCTCGTCGAGCGGGGCGAGGTCGATGCCTTCGGCCAGCGTATCGATCGCGGCCGCGTCGTCGGGGCCGGCGACCTGGGCCAGGCAGAGCTTGGGCCAATAGGTCCGCTCACGCATGAACTCGGTATCGACGGCTACAAACTCGGTGTCGGCGAGGGGCTTGCAGAACGCTGCCAGCTCGTCGGTCGTTGTGATGAGCTTCATTGGGGACGATCTATAGACCTCGCGGCGGCTCCGGCAAAGTTGCCGTGAACGGAAAGCGGCCATTCCCTTGACTTGGCTGTGCTTTCGGTGCCTTTTGCCGGGCCTCAAAACCCGGAAAATACGTAATGTCTTCAGTCTACCGAACCCATACGTGCGGCCAGCTGCGGCCCGAGCATGTCGGCCAGCAGGCCCGTCTTTCAGGCTGGGTGCAGCGCAAGCGCGACCACGGCAATCTGCTGTTCATCGACCTGCGCGATCACTATGGCGTGACCCAGGTGGTGGTGGACGTCTCGAGCCCGGTCTTCAAGACCGCCGAGGCGGTGCGCAACGAGAGCGTCATCACGGTGACCGGCAAGGTCGTGGCCCGCGAGCCCTCGACCGTGAATGCCAAACTGGCGACCGGCGCCGTCGAGCTGGACGCCGCGGAGATGGTCGTCCAGTCGATGGCCGACCCGCTGCCGATCCCTGTCTACCAGGAGAACGACACCACGCCGGAGGAACTGCGCCTCAAGTACCGCTTCCTCGACCTGCGCAAGGACAAGCTGCACAAGAACATCATGCTGCGCAGCCAGGTGATCGCCAGCCTGCGCCGGCGCATGATCGACCAGGGCTTCACCGAGTTCCAGACGCCGATCCTGACCGCCGACAGCCCCGAGGGCGCGCGCTCCTATCTGGTGCCGAGCCGCATCCATCCCGGCAAGTTCTACGCGCTGCCGCAGGCGCCGCAGATGTTCAAGCAGCTCCTGATGGTGTCCGGCTTCGACCGCTACTTCCAGATCGCGCCCTGCTTCCGCGACGAGGACGCGCGCGCCGACCGCTCGCCCGGCGAGTTCTACCAGCTCGACTTCGAGATGAGTTTCGTCACTCAGGAAGACGTGTTCGAGGCGATCGAGCCGGTGCTGGGCGGCGTCTTCCAGGAGTTCGCCTCGTTTAACCGCGAGACGCCGCGCAAGGTCTCGGCCTTCCCGTTCCCGCGCATTCCCTTCGCCGAGGCGCTGCTCTCGTTCGGCACGGACAAGCCCGACCTGCGCAACCCGCTGCGCATCTTCGAGGTGGGCGAGGTCTTTGCCGGCTCGGACTTCAAGGTGTTTGCGGGCATCGTCGCCAAGGGCGGCGTGGTGCGCGCCATCCGCGCGCCCAAGGCCGCCAGCCAGCCGCGCAGCTTCTTCGACAAGCTGAACAGCTGGGCGCAGGGCGAGGGCAAGCCCGGCCTGGGCTACATCACGCTGGAGAACGGCGCCGGGAAGGGTCCGATCGCCAAGTTCGTGGCCGACGAGCGGCTGGCCAAGCTCAAGGAACTGACCGGCGCCGAGGACGGCGATTCTGTGTTCTTCGTGGCCGACACCGCCGACACGGCCTGGAAGTTCGCCGGCCAAGCGCGCACCAAGGTCGGCCAGGAGCTGGGCGTGATCGACGAGGACCAGTTCGCTCTGTGCTGGGTCGTCGACTTCCCGATGTTCGAATACGACGACAAGCTGAAGAAGATCGACTTCAGCCATAACCCGTTCTCGATGCCCCAGGGCGGCCTCGAGGCGCTGGAGACCCAGGATCCGCTGACCATCAAGGCGTGGCAGTACGACATCGTCTGCAACGGCATTGAACTGTGCTCCGGCGCGATCCGGAACCACAAGCCGGACATCATGTACAAGGCGTTCGGCATTGCCGGCTACAGCAAGGAAGACGTCGAGGCGCGCTTCGGCGGCATGCTGAACGCGTTCAAGTTCGGCGCTCCGCCGCACGGCGGCGCGGCCCCGGGCGTCGACCGCATCGTCATGCTGCTGGCCGACGAGCCCAACATCCGCGAGATCATCACCTTCCCGATGAACCAGTCGGCGGTGGACCTGATGATGGAAGCTCCGGCCGAGGTGCCGGCCGAGAAGTTGCGGGAGCTGCACATTGGGTTGCGTCTCCCGCCACCCAGGAAGGACTAGGTGTAGTAGGGAGAGTGCAAATTGACTGGACCGGAAAGGTCCAGTACGATCAATGGGTTATAGTCTTTTTATAAAGAAGATTATGAGCTCATTTCAGCTCTCTTCCTTCATCGTCCTGCCGCTCGTGGTGGGGCAGGCGCTCCTGACCAGCGCCTGCGGCGTGCCCGTCGCCGTCTCGGCGGCGAGCTACGCGGCCGATGGCGGCCTTCTGGCCGCCTCCGACAAGACCTCGACCGATCATGTCTATTCGGTCGTCACCAAGCAGGATTGCGCGATCTGGCGCGTCTTCAAGGGCCGGCAGATCTGCACGGCGCGTGTCGACGGCAAGGATCCGTACAACACCGACTATACCGAACCGCAGCGCATGGTCTCGGAGAGTGGCGTCGAATATTCCGCCCCGCTGCGTCCGGCCGCCAATGCGCCGGCCGTGAGTTGGGATTCCTCCGTCTACCAGACGCCGGCGGCCGCACCGCCGGCTGCGGAAGGGCCGATGACGGCCAATGTCGAACCGGCTGCGGAACGCGTTCCGCCGGCCGCTGCGTCGTCGCCGTCCAAGCCCAAGAAGGCGAAGACGGCGCAGCGCTCAGCTAAGAAGCCTTCACGAGGTCCGGCGGCGACTGCCCCCTGAGCAGGAAGGCCTCGAGATTGTCGAGCGCCTTGAAGCCCATCGCATTGCGCGTCTCGACGGTGGCCGAGCCCATGTGCGGCAGCAGGAACGCGTTCTCCAGATCGTAGTAGCCCTGGTTCATCCGCGGCTCGCCGTCGAACACGTCGAGGCCGGCCGAGGCCAGGTGGCCGCTCTTCAGGGCGGCGATCAGCGCCTCGTCGTCGACCACGCCGCCGCGCGCCGTGTTCACCACGATGGCGCCCTTGGGCAGTTTAGCGATGCGCTCGGCGTTCACCCACTTGGCGGTCGCCGGCGTCATCGGGGCGTTGATCGACAGGAAGTCGCAATGGGGCAGCATGTCGTCGGGATTGGCGTGGAACACCGCGCCCTTCTCGAGGTCGGGCGCCAGCCGGCTGCGGTTGGAATAGTGGATCTGCATGCGGAAGGCGCGGGCGCGGTCGGCGGTCGCCTGGCCGATGCGGCCCATGCCAAGGATACCGAGTCTCTTGCCGGTAACGTGCGTGCCCATGAGCTGCGTCGGCGTCCAGCCGACCCAGTTGTGGGTCCGCAGCATGGTCGCGCCCTCGTGCGCGCGGCGCGCGGCGCCCAGCAGGCAGAGCATCGTGATGTCGGCGGTGGCGTCGGTCAGCACGTCCGGCGTGTTGCTGACGACGATGTTTCGCTTGGCCGCTGCGGCGACGTCGACATGCTCGTAGCCGACCGAGAAGGTGGCGATCATGCGCACCGAGGCGGGCAGGGCGGCGATCGTTGCAGCGTTCAACGCGTCGCCGGCGGCGCACATGATGCCGGCGAAGCCTTCCGACGCCTTGGCCAGGGCCGGGCCGTCATAGAGCCGATCCTCGGGGTTGAGCCGTGCGTCGAAGTTCGCCGCCAGACGCGCCTCGACGTCGGGCGGGAAGTGGCGGGTCGCCAGGACCTTCGGCTTGCCGTTGCTCATCGAAAAATTCCTCCCTGTGTGGCCCTGACGCAGGCGATCATTCTGGTATTCCGCGCGCATGGATATTACGCTTGGCAGCCCGGCTACAAGGCCTAGCCTCTCAAGCCCTCGTCAGTTGACCACGTATAGTTTTCGCCGTCCTCGCGTCCAAACAGCGGCCGTTCTCGCCGCCGTCGGCGTTCTTGTGTTGCTGGGCCTGTGGATAAACGGCGCCGACGCGCAGCAGCAGGCGCCTGATTCGCCGTTGGTGCCGCACCGCGCGACCTACGACATGAAGCTGTCGGTGGCCCGGCCCAACAGCGGCATCGTCGAAGTCGGCGGGCGCATGGTGCTGGAGACCGTCGAGGCCTGCGAGGGTTGGGAGGTCAAGCAGCGCATCAAGCTCAAGTTCCTGCGCAACGACGGTGACGAGTTCACCACCGATTCGAGTTTTACCAGCTACGAGACCAAAGACGGCCTCTCGCTGCGCTTCAGCGTCCGCAACATCCAGGACGACGAGGTCGAGGAGGAACTGCGCGGCAACGCCGACCTCGATGCGCCGGGCGCGAAGGGACGGGCGAGCTTCTCTTTGCCTGAGGCGCGCAGCTTCGAGCTTCCCGCCGGGACGCTGTTCCCGACCACGCATCTCGCCTTGGTCCTTCGTCACGCCCGCGACGGCGACAAGTCGGCGTCCTATTCGGTGTTCGACGGCGCCCGCCTCGACGGCGCCTTCCAGGTGAATGCCGTGATCGGCCGGCCGCCGCGGCAGACTGGATCGCCGGTGGTTCGCGGCGATGTCGCGCTGCTGCGCAATCAACCCGCATGGGGGGTGCGCTTCGCCTTCTTCGCAACCGGTGACCAGGGCGCCCATCCCGAGTACGAATTGGCCCTCGACTTGCTCGGCAACGGCATCGCCCGTTCCATGCTGCTCGACTACGGCGAGTTCGCCGTGGATGCTCGTCTCGTCCAACTCCAAGCCCTGCCGAGGCCCAGATGCTGAATCGCCGTCTGCTTGTGCCCGTTGCCGCTCTTGCCGTTGTCGCCGCTCCGGCGATGGCCCAGGAAATGGCGCCTCATCGCGCGGTCTACGAAGTCGGCGCGATCGAGAACGGCAAGTCGACCGGCAGCACGCCCGGCACCTACGCCTACGAGCTGAAGCAAACCTGCGACGGCTATGTCATCTACCAGCGCCTGCGCCTGGAGGCGGCCGGCCAGCGCTCGGCCGTGGTGAGCGAGCAGCAGACCCAGATGACCGAGAGCAAGGACGGCAGGAAGCTGACCTTCGAACACCGGTCCGTATCGGGCGGCAAGCAGGTCAGCCTGCTCAAGGGCGAGGCGACAATCGCCGATGACGGCACCGGCGAGGCCCGCTTCACCGATCCCGAGAACCAGACCGTGGCGTTGCCGAAGGGCACCCTGTTTCCGGTCGCCATCGCCCGCGCCACGATCCGCGCCGCCAAGGCCGGCGAGAACGGGCTCGATGCGCTGTTCTTCTTCGGCGACAAGGTGAAGCCGCCGCAGCAGGTCAACGCGGTGATCGGCAAGGTGCCGAGGCGGCTGGCCGACGTGAAGATTCCGGAGGGCGCGGAGGAACTGGTCGACGGTCGCACCCGCATCTACTACCGCGCCGGCTTCTTCGACGCCGAGGCGAAGGGCCAGGGCGAGCCGGCCTTCGAGATGAGCAGCGTCACGCTCGACAACGGCATCGAACTCTACGGCACCCATGAGCAGGGCGACGGCGGCATCGAATACCGCATCACCCGCCTCGAGCCGATCCCGAAGCCGGAGTGCAAGTAAGTAGCCCAGGGATCCCTCGCTGCGCTCGGGATGCCCCCCCGTCCTTGTTCGTGTCATCCCGAGCGTAGCGAGGGATCCTTACTCGGTAGCTCAGCCAGAAGGTCGGCCCAGGTCGGGTTGGCGGCTTCTACCAGCTCATTCTTCTTCGACGCCGCCAGCCTTTGATCTGCTTTTCTCGCGCGATGGCATCTTCGATGTACTGGTAGTCTTCGGCATAGACCAAGGTGGTCACATTGTAGCGGCCCGTGAAGCTTTCTCTTGTGGCTTCTCGATGCTGGGCAATCCGGTTCTCGAGATTGTTCGTCACACCGATATACATGACGTTCCGGCTGGTGTTGGTGAGGATGTAGACCCAGTAGGTCGGCATGCGGGAGTCCGCTGGAAAGTTAAGGATCCCTCGCTACGCTCGGGATGACACCGGGTCTACATGTGTGTCATCCCGAGCGTAGCGAGGGATCCTTACTCATCAGACGGGCCAGAGCCAAGCCGCGCCGCGGACGCCGCTGGAGTCGCCGTGTACGGGTGGACGGAGCTTCGTGGCGATCTTGTCGCGTTCGGAGAAGATGTAGTCCTTCCACAGTTCGGGCACGCGCTCGTAGAGCTGCGGGATCTTCGAGAGGCCACCGCCCAGCACAATGACGTGTGGGTCGACCAGGTTGACGACGTTGGCGAGGGCGCGCGCGAGGCGGTCGCAGTAGCGGGCGAAGCACTCGGTCGCGACCTTCTCGCCCCTGGCTGCGGCTTCGGCGATGTCCGTGGCGCGCAACTCATGACCGGAAGCACGCGCGTACTGGCCCTGGAAGGCCGGGCCGCTCAACCACGACTCGACGCAGCCGTATCGCCCGCAATAGCAGTGCGGGCCCGGGCGCTCGTCGTCGCGAGGCAGGGGCAGGGCGTTGTGGCCCCACTCGCCGCCGATCGCCTGCGCGCCCACCAGCGGCTTGCCGTCGATCACGATGCCGCCGCCGACACCGGTGCCCAGGATCACGCCGAACACAACCGGGGCGCCGGCGCCCGCACCGTCGGCCGCCTCGGAGACGGCGAAGCAGTTGGCGTCGTTGGACAGACGCACGTCGGCGCGGCCCAGCCCGTGCTTCAGGTCGATGTCGAGCGGCCGGCCGTTCAGCCGTGTCGAGTTTGCGTTCTTGACCAGGCCTGTAGCGGGCGAAAGCGCGCCGGGATGGCCGATGCCGACGCGGCAGCGAACACCCACTTGCTTCTCGAGTTCACGCACCACGCCGACCACCGCGCCGACCGTGGCTTCGTAGCTGTCCTGCGGGGTCGGCACGCGGAGCCGGGCCCGCTCGGTCCCATCGTCGCCGAGCACGATGCCTTCGATCTTCGTGCCGCCAAGGTCAATTCCGATGCGCATGGTTATTGAGGCCTCGCGGGCAGGAACTTGAAGATTTCGGCAGGTTTGAATTGGGCCGCCGTCTCGCCCGAGAAGACCTCGCCGCCCTGGATGGTGAGCTTCTTCACCGGGGCGCCGGCCTTCAGGTCAATCTTGTCGAAGGACACCCAGAAGGTGTTGGGCCGTGTCGCAGAGTCGAAATAGTAGACGAGGTTCTTCTGGTCCGCGACGGTTCGCCAGATCGTCGAGGAGATGTTCGGCTGGTCCGGCGTCGTGATTCCGAGCGGCACGCTGACGGCGCGCATTACGCTCATCACGCTCGCGACGGCCTGATATGTGAAGGATTGTTCCGGCACGCTCTGGATGTAGTTCTTGTCTTTCTGCCGGGGGATCGCGCCCAGCAGGAACGAGGCGCGAGCGAAACGGTCGGCGGCTCGGTTCGTACCGGGGAGGAAGGTCAGGCCGCCGATGCTTTGCCAGTAGGTATTGAGAGCAAGCTGCTCGTCGTAGATCGGCGAGTTCGTCATCACGACATACTGCTTGCCGTGATGGATCACGAGCTTGCCTTGCACATATTCAAGGATCGCCGAATCGCCCGATGCATCCGAAAGCGATAGGTGCAGCGTCGAGGGCGCGCCGTTCGGCAAGGCCGGTGCGTATATGTTGAACGGCTCGGAGCGCAGCACTTCGACGGCTTCCGCGACCGTCGCGAAGTTGTCGAGCACGTATTGCAGCCAGGTCGAGAGCGAGAGGTCGGGCTTGCCCTGCACCGGCGTGGGATACTGCGACTCCGCGAGATAGAGCAGGTTGGCGACCATGCCTTTTTCGTTCATGCCGTCGGTGCTGCCGGCCTCATAGCCGGACACGACGACGCTGCCGTACTTCGAGGTCCATTCCGCCGACTTCGGTCCAGCCGCGCCGTTGCGCTTCATGCCGGCCGGCAGGATCCAGAGGTTGGACGCCATGTCCTCCTTCCAGTCCATGTTGCGGCCGGTGATCACCAGGTTGCCGTCCCCCACATAGAGCGTTCGGGTACAGGCCAGTGCGGGCGCCGCAAGAGATGCGACTGCCACGGCAAGTGCGGAGATACCGGAGAGAAGTCGCTTCATTCGTTCTTGTCCCTTTGTCTTCTCCGCTCCGATCTCACAGGAAGCGCGCACGGATGTCGATGCTGTTCTCCACGCCGATCTTGTCGAACGTCTCGGCCAGCCATCGGGTTGCAGCGGCGCGGCCGGCCGTGAACAGATGGTCGAGGAACTCCGGCTCGATGTTGAACTTGCTGACGGCGCCGAGCGGCGACAGCGTCGCGACATCGGTGATCGAATGGATCAGCAGTTTCTTCAGGCGGTCGCCGAATTCGCCGGTGACGGCACCCTTGTCGATCAGCTCCTGCACGAAGGCGATGGCACGCATCTCGGCCATCAGCGCACCGCCGAAGGTGATTTCGTTCAGCCGGTCGGCGATTTCGGCGTTGGATTTCGGGATGCCTTCGCGATGCGGCGGATCGACCTCGACGATCACCACGTCGGTGCTCTCGCTGTTGTAGATGAACGGCCAGATCGCCGGATTTCCGCGAAAGCCGCCGTCCCAGTAGGGCTCGCCGTCGATCACCACGGCTTCGTGGATGCTGGGCAGGCAGGCCGACGCCAGCAGCGCATCGATCGACAGCTCATGGCGCTCGAAGATGCGCACCTTTCCGGTCGCCACGTTGGTCGCGGCGATGAAGGCCTTGATCTGGTGGCAGGCGCGCACCGCCTCCTGATCGAAGTGCCGGGTGAGGAGGTCGCGCAGCGGATCGAACTTCAGCGGATTGCGCTGCCACGGCGTGAGCGTGCGCTGGATCAGGTCGGCCCACAGGGCGCCGGGCGAATCGTCGAGGTTCCAGTTGCCCTGCAGGCGGTCGAGCGGCGTGCGGCGGATGGGGCTGGCGATCGACATCCGTCCGAGTTCGCCCCAGAAGGCGGCGAGGGCCGCGCGCGCGCCGGCAGGACCGCCCCTGGCCCAGCCCTGCAACAGGATGGCGGCATTCATCGCTCCGGCGCTGGTGCCGCTCACGGCTTCGATCTCGAGCCGCCCGTCCTCGATCAGCGCGTCGAGCACGCCCCAGGTGAAGGCGCCGTGGCTGCCGCCGCCTTGCAGGGCGAGGTTGATGCGCTTGGTGTTGGTCATCCGTCTATCCTCGCGGTGAATGCGGCGGTAGGGTCATCGTTCTGTAAAGAACGCGCGGAGCGGGCGGCATTATGGCGAGGGAGAGGGCAGAGGGACCGTGGCGAAAGCGCCCGTCGACCATTCTCTGGATGCTCTCGCTGGGTCAGCTCGTCACCTGGGGCATCGTCTATTACACCTTTCCGCTGTTCGTCGTGCCGATGACCCAGGAACTCGGCTGGAGCCGAAGCGAAATGTTCGGCGCGCTCTCGGCCGGCCTGCTGACCGCCGGCCTCTGCTCGATTCCCGTCGGCGCCTGGATCGATCGCGGGCATGGGCGCCTGCTGATGACGGGCGGCTCCGTCCTTGCGGCGGTGCTTCTCTTCCTGTGGTCGAGGGTCAATTCGCTGCCGTTGTTCTACGCGCTGTGGATCGGGCTCGGCGCGTGCCAGGCCGTCACGCTCTACGAGCCCGCGTTCGCGGTGATCACCCGCGTCTACGGCCCGCGCTTCAAGCAGGCGATCCTGCTGATGACGTTCCTCGGCGGGCTGGCCAGCACCTTCGGCATTCCCCTGGCGCAGTTCCTGATCGAGCAGATCGACTGGCGACCGGCGCTCGACGTGATGGCGGCCATCGTCCTGGGCGTTGGCGTCATGCATTGGCTGATCGTGCCGGGTCCGACGGTGAAGGCGGTGCCGATCGCCGAATCGAAACCGCCGGTGGAGGGCGTCGCGAAGAGGAGCCCGCTCGCCACCGCGATCCGCGTGCCGGCCTTCTGGGGGCTGATCGTTGCCTTTGCAGGATACGGGCTGGCCTTCTCGGCCATGAGCTTCCATCTCATACCGCTGCTCGACGATCGCGGCGTGCCGATCGGTGTGGTCATGGCGATCATCGCCCTGATCGGTCCCATGCAGGTGGTAGGGCGGGTGCTGCTGATGGTGGGCCAACGCCACATCACGACCATCCAGCTCGGGGCGATCATCTACTTCGCCTTCCCGATCTCGATGGCTTTCCTGGCGACCGGCATCACCGACGTCTATCCGCTGATCCTGTTCGCCATCGTCTATGGTGTCGCCAACGGCCTCGTCACCATCCTGCGCGGCATGGCCGTGCCCGAGTTCATCGGTCCCGAAGGCTACGGCGTCGTCTCGGGCGCGCTCACCATGCCGACCAATGTCATGCGCGCCGCCGGCCCGCTGCTGGCCTCGCTCGCCTGGGGATACTTCGGCGGCTACACGCCGGTCCTGTGGGGGCTGGCGGGGATCATGCTGATTGCGGCCTCGGGCTTTGCGGCCGCGGCATTTCTCTCAAAGAGGGCCTGAACCGCCAGCTTTTGCCACAATTGCACATCAAGTGACCTCGCGTCTTTTGGACCAAAGAAGCGAGGCCTCATGTTCAATGCAAAGCAGCTGCTGGATCAGTTCGTTGGTGGCGGTCAGGGCGGCAACCAGGGTGCCGGGGACTTTCTGCGCGGTGCCGGCGGCGGCGCGCTGGCGGGCAGCCTGGCGGCGCTGCTGCTTGGCAGCAAGACCGGTCGCAAGATTGGCGGCGAGGCGCTGAAGATGGGCGGCATGGCGGCCGTCGGCGCGCTTGCCTATAAGGCCTACAACGACTGGCAGGCGGGCAAGCAGGCCGCGCCTGCGACGCAGGCTCCCCAGGCCCCGGTGCCGATGCTGCCGGCGCCCAGTGGCACGCCGTTCAACCCCTCGACCGAGGCCGGCCAGCAGACGCTGGCACGCCATCTGCTGCGCGCCATGATCGCCGCCGCCAAGGCAGACGGTCATGTCGATGCGCAGGAGCAGGCGCGGATCTTCGCCGAGATGGACAAGCTGCCGCTCGGCGCCGACGACAAGGCCTTCGTGATGGACGAACTGCGCGCCAAGCTCGACGTCGACGCTGTCGCAGGCGCCGCGGCGACGCCGGAGGAGGCGGCCGAGATCTACACCGCATCGCTGCTGGCGATCGACGTCGACAATGCCGCCGAGCGTGGCTACCTCGCCATGTTGGCCGCGCGCTTGAAGCTCGACGACGCGCTGGTGGCGCATTTGCACGGCAGCGTCGCATCCGCCACCGGCAAGACCGTGCCGGTCCCAGCCTGAGAGTAAGGATCCCTCACTTCGTTCGGGATGACACCGGTTTCTCGGTGGGCGTACTGCGCCAATTCCAAAGTTGGTGTCATCCCGAGCGTAGCGAGGGATCCTTCGCTCTGCCTATTCAGCCGCCATCCGTGCCATCTTTGGCTTGAGGTGCTGCACCTTCGGCATCACCTCTTTCGACAGCAGCTCGAGCGAGTGGCGCCAGGCCTTCGGGTTCTCGACATAGTCGAAGCCGAAGACCAGGAGCTGGCCGAAACCGCCGACCTCGTCGTAGATCTTCTCGATCTTCTCGACGACGGTTTTGGGCGAGCCGACGATCCAGTTGTGCTTGGCACAGTATTCCGGCGTCACGTCGGAATCCGCCGCGCTCGGGTCATGCTTCAGGTATTCGAAGAAGCCGAACTGGGAGAGCAGGGGCAGGAAGTATTCACGCATCATGCGGCCCATGTGCGAGCCGACGGAGAGGCGCATCGCCTCTTCGTCGGTGTCGGCCACGAAGACCTCGCGCACCATTCGCCACTGTCCGCGATCAGGCGTGCGGCCTGATTTGGCGGCGCCCATCTCCACCGATTCCCAGTGGCTCTTCACATAGGCCGGGTTGAGGTTGAGGCTCATCGGGAGATAGCCCTTTTCACCGGCGAGCTTCAGCGTGTCGGAGCCCTTGGAGAGGCCGGCGACGCCGATCGGCGGATGCGGGGCCTGCAATGGCTTGATGTGCGGCTTCAGGAATCCGAACATCGTGTCGGGCTTGGTGACGTGCCAATACTTGCCCTTGTAGTCGAACGGTTCGGTCGACGACCAGAGCTTCAGGATGATGTCGAGCGCCTCGCGCGTCATCTCGCGGTTCGTGCCCGACATGCCGTCGACGTTGAACATCGCCCAGTCGCTTGGCAGGCCCGACGCGGCGACACCGAAGTTGAGGCGCCCACCCGAGATATGGTCGAGCATGGCGACCCGGTTCGCGAGCTCGGCCGGGTGATGATAGGGTAGCAGGAAGCCGCCGGGACCGAGGCGGATGTTCTTGGTCTGCATCAGCGCCTGCGCGACCAGCAGGTCGGGCGAGGGATGCGGCTCCCAAGGCGCAGTGTGATGTTCGCCGATCCAGGCTTCGGTGAATCCCAGCTCGTCGAGCCAGCGGATCACCTGGAGATCCCATTCATGGCCGTCCTTCAGGGACCGCTCGGGTGGATGAGACGGCATGGTGAAATAACCGAACTGCATCGTTTCCTCCTGTTTTCGTTGAGGACAAGTCGACTACCATCGCGAGCGGCGCGCAAGAGGGCAGGGATGCATGGCTGACGACGTTTTGATTCTCATCGACCAGCAGAAGGCGATGGATCATTCCAAGTGGGGGCCGCGCAACAATCCCGGCGCCGAGGCCAATATCGCCCGCCTGCTGGCCGACTGGCGCCGCCGCGGCGCGCCGATCGTCCACGTGAAGCATGATGGAACGAAGCCGGAGTCGCCGTTCAGGCCGGGCCAGGAAGGCAACGATTTCCTGCCGCTCACGGCACCGCGCGACGGCGAGCTTGTCGTGGCCAAGAAGGTCCACAGCGCGTTCATCGGTACCGACCTCGTGGCCAGCCTTCAGGCGATCGCAGGTGGCGGCGGAAACAAGCCGTCGCTGGTGATTTGCGGTGTGCTGCTGGCCAACTCGGTCGAGGCGACGGTGCGCGTGGCCGGCAATCTCGGCTTCAGGGTGCGCCTGCCGGGCGATGCCTGCTGGTCGTGCGACAAGCGCGACCTGACGGGCCGCCTATGGCCGGCGGAGGACGTGCATCAGCTCACGCTGGCGCTGCTCGACGGCGAGTATGCCGAGGTGACGACCACCGACGAGATCCTCGGCAGCGCAAGTGCTTCATAGCGTATATGAAACAAACGAAATAAACGAAACTAGCGGACCGGAAAACGCCCTGGTCGCGATTCCCGGGGGTTTGACGACTTGGGTACCGTGAAGTCAATTGCGAAGCATTCGCAGTCGCGATAGTGTCTTTGCACGGTGTCCCACGAGCCCACAGAGTTCTTCGTCCAACACAGGCGTGCCCTGATCGAGTACGCCGCCGGCATCATGGGCTCGCGCGCGCAGGCCGAGGATCTCGTTCAGGAGGCCTGGCTGCGCTGGGACAGTGCGACCCGGACACGGGTCATCCAGGAGCCGCTCGCCTATCTCTACCGGATCGTGAGGAACCTCGCGCTCGATGGGCGCTCGGCGTCGTTGCGTGACGGCCGGCTGGCGGTCGCGGCTTCGCAAACCGCAGACGATCGCCTGACGCAGTTTGCCGGCCCGACGCCCGAAGGCATCGCCCTCTACAAGGACGAGCTTCGCCAGCTCCTGGCGGCGATGGACGAACTGCCGGAGCGCACGCGCGTGGCCTTCCAGATGCATCGGCTGGGCGGCTACAAATTGCGGGAGATCGCGGCTCATCTGGGTGTTTCCCTACCGCTTGCGCACAAATTGGTCGTCGACGGTTTGGAGCACTGCAAGAGCCGTCTCCGCTGGATCGAGGGGCGGCGTGAGTAGAAAATTGCCAGGCAGCGGAGTCATTCACAGAGGGATGTCTCAATGCGATCCCCAGGTCCGCGGCCGGAAAGGTGAGGGATGGAGCGCGAGCCGTCAGCGGCGAGCTTGAGCGTGTCGAGGGAAGCTTCGGAGTGGTTCGTCTTTCTCCAGGACGACCCCGAAGACAAGTCGCTGCGTCTGCGCTTCGAGAAATGGCTGGGCGCCGATCCCCGACACGAGGCGGCCTGGACCGAGACGCTACGCGCCGCATCCATTTCCGAGTCCCTGCTGCCTTTCGATGCGCAGCAATGGCGTGCCGCCGAGCCGGGGACAGCCTCCCACGGCGCACCTGTGGCGCGCGGCAGGCGGAGATGGATGGCGTCGTTGGGTGGCCTTGCCGTGGCCGCGTGCCTTGCCTTTTGGGTCGCGCCGGCGGTGCTCCTCCGCCTTGAGGCCGATTTCCGGACAGGAACGGCCGAGCTGCGCCAGGTCGACCTGCAGGACGGCAGCACGGTGACGATGGCGCCTGGCAGTGCGATCGCGGTCGACTTTCGAACCGGGCACCGCGAGGTCAGGCTGCTGGCCGGCGAGGCTTTCTTTGCGGTCAAGCCTGATGCGAACCGGCCGTTCGTCGTGAAGGCGCAATCCCTGACGGCATCCGTGCTGGGCACGAGCTTCGACATCGATCTCCAGAAGGACGCCGTCTCCGTCTCGGTCGCCGAGGGTCGCGTGAAGGTGGAGGCCGGGCACACCGAGGAGATTCTGCAGGGAGGGCAGGCGATCCGCGTCGCATCGCGGCCGCCGCTCGTGGATCGCACCGCACCGTCTCCGATCGCCGCCTCCGCCTGGCGCCGTGGCCAGCTGGTGATGGAGGACCGGTCCTTCGGCGATGCCGTCGCCTATCTCGAGCGCTACTACGGCGGCTCGATCGTCATCGTCGGTGGCACGCTGCGCAACCGGCCGGTCACCGGCATCTTCGATCTGAACGATCCGGAAGGCGCGCTGCGCACGATGGCGAAGGCGCTCGATGCGCATGTGCGGCGCGTGTCGCCGTGGCTGCTCCTGGTCACCAGCTCCTGACCTCCGGACTATTTTTAGAAAAATCCCGACAGCTCCGGTCTCATCTGTAGGGGGTAGCCCGGGCGTCGCCAGAATGCGCCTCAGCCATCTCCCCTTTGAGTATGTGGGGGAGTTGATGAGACGAATTGATATTGCGCCACATGCAAAGGCGCTCTCGGCCTTGTCGGTCGGTTTGCTTGCCTGGTCTGTCGAGGCTCTTGCCCAGACGCCGCCCTCCGTTTCGCTGACCGCACAGAGCACCGCGCAAGCCCAGGACCAGAGGACATTCAATGTCCCCCCTCAGCCCCTGCAGAGCGGCCTGATTCAATTCGGGCAGCAGGCGGGGCGCCAGATCGCGGTGGACGGCGCGATCATCAGGGGCCTCTCGACGCCGGGCGTGCAGGGCACGATGAGCGTCGAGCAGGCGCTCAACCGGCTTCTCGCCGGCTCCGGCCTGATCTTCACCCTCACCAGCGGCACGACGATCGCAGTGCACCGGCTGGATCAGAGTGCGCCGGACGGCACCTTGCAGCTCGATCCCGTGCAGGTCCAAGGCTACGCCGTGCCGCCGCAGGCGATGATCGACAACGTGCCGGCCCCCTATGCCGGAGGGCAAGTAGCGACCGGCGGTCAGCTCGGCCTGCTGGGTAACCGCTCGGTGATGGATACGCCCTTCAACCAGACGAGCTACACCGCCAGGCGCGTGCAGGACGAGCAGGCGCGTTCGGTGCGCGACGTGCTGGCCGACGATCCGTCTGTGCGCGGCACCTGGCCCACGGGCAGCAGCTCGGCCGACGTCATCAACATCCGCGGCTTCAACGTGCTGACCTCGGACATGAGCTATGGCGGGCTCTACGGCATCCTGCCCTACTGGTCGGTGGCGCCGCAGCTCGCCGAGCGTGTCGAGGTGCTGAAGGGGCCGAGCGCCTTCCTGAACGGCCTGGCGCCCAGCGGCTCGGTCGGCGGCACGGTCAATCTCGTGCCCAAGCGCGCCGGCAACGAGCCGCTGACGGAAGCGACGGTGAGCTACTCCTCGGCCGCCCAGTTCGGCGCCGCGGTCGATATCGGCCGGCGTTTCGGCGACGACAAGCAGTTCGGCATGCGCTTCAACGGCGTGTTCCGCGACGGCGAGACGGCGGTGCAGTGGAACAACGAGCTGCTGGGGCTGGGCGTGCTCAACCTCGACTTCCGCGGCGAGCGCGTGCGCATCGCCATCGACGCGGGCTACCAGGACCAGCGTATCGACGGGCTGCTGTCCTATCTTATCGTGTCGCCGCCGGTGACGATCCCGACGCCGCCGATCGGCAGCCGTGCCTACAGCCAGCCCTGGACCTCGGCCCAGCGCAACGACCTGTTCGGAGCGATTCGCGGCGAGTTCGACATCAGCGAACGATGGACCGCCTATGCCTCGTTCGGCGCACGCGACGACCGTGTCTCGTCGCTCGAGACGACCTATGCCAGCATCACGAACGCCAACGGCAACTTCGTCACCCAACCGTGGATTTTCCGCGGATTCTTCAACACGCAGACCGCCGAGGCGGGTGTCCGGGGCTCGTTCGAGACCGGCCCGATCCGGCACGAGGTCAATCTCAACGCGACCGCCCTGTGGCAGCAGAGCGGCAGCAACCAGATCATCGGCGCGGCCTTCGTCTCGAACCTCTACAATCCGGTGTTCATGCCGCAGGTCTATCTCGGCTTCCCGATCGCGCCCAAGACCAGCGACAGCGCCTACACGAGCTTCGCCTTCGCCGACACGCTCTCGGCCGCCAACGACCGCATCCAGCTCACGATTGGCGCAAGGCAGCAGAACATCGACGCCAACAACTACACGGCGGGCACCGGCATATGGGCCTCGAACTACAATTCGAGCGCTTTCAGTCCGTCGGTGTCGCTGGTCTTCAAGCCGTGGAGCAACGTCTCGCTTTACGGCAACTACATCCAGGGACTGCAGCCCGGCACGATCGTCGGACGTACCTTCGCCAATGCCGGCCAGGTGCTGCCGCCCTATGTCTCCAAACAGTTGGAGGTCGGCGCAAAGGTAGACTGGGGCAAGTTCGTCACCACGCTGAGCGCCTTCCAGATCACGCGGCCCAGCGCGATCGCCAACGCGGCCACCAACACGCTGAACGTCAACGGCGAGCAGCGCAACCAGGGCATCGAGTTCAACACCTTCGGCGAGCCGCTGCCCGGCGTGCGCCTGCTCGGTGGTTTCATGCTGATCGACGCGGTTCTTGCCAAGACGGCGGGCGGCATCCAGGACGGCTGGATCGCCAACGGCGTGCCGGGCTTCCAGTTCAATCTCGGCGGCGAATGGGACACGCCCTTCGTGAAGGGCCTGACGCTGAACGGCCGCGTGCTCTACACCGGCGCGCAGTATCTCAATAACACCTGGCCGCGCCTCTCCATTCCCGAGTGGGCCCGGCTCGACCTCGGGGCGCGCTACACGTTCGAGCGCGCCGAGGGCAAGCCGCTGACCCTGCGCTTCAACGTCGAGAACGCGCTCGACACCAACTACTACTCCTCGACCGCCAACGGCATCTTCGTGATCCAGGGCGCGCCGCGCACGTTCCTGGTGTCGCTGACGACCGCTTTCTAAAGTCGGTAAATGCAAAAGGCCCGGGGTTGCTCCCGGGCCTTTGTCTCGTTCAGTACCGTCTGGATCAGCCGAGCTGGATCCAGGTCGTCTTCATCTGCGTGAACTTGTCGAAGGCGTGCAGCGACTTGTCCCGGCCGTTGCCCGACTGCTTGTAGCCGCCGAACGGCGTGGTGATGTCGCCGCCGTCGTAGGTGTTCACCCACACCGAGCCGGCGCGCAGGCTCTTGGCGAACTTGAAGGCCTTGTTGATGTCGACGGTGAAGATCGCCGAGGCGAGGCCGTAGATCGTGTCGTTGGCGACCGTGAGGGCCTGCTCCGCATCCTTGACCGGGATGACTGAGAGGACCGGCCCGAAAATCTCCTCCTGGGCGATCTTCATCTTGTTGTCGACATTGTCGAACACGGTCGGCTCGATGAACGAGCCGGCATTGTCGATGTGCACCTGCTTGCCGCCCATGGCGAGCTTGGCGCCTTCCTTCTGGCCGGCGTCGATGTAGCCCATGACCCGCTTGGTCTGGTTCTCGTCGACCATGGCGCCCATCTGGGTTTTCGGGTCGAGCGGGTCGCCCGGCATCATCTTCTGGCCGATCGCCATGACCTTGGCGAGGAACTCGTCCTTGATCTTGTCCTCGACGATCAGGCGCGAGCCGGCGGTGCAGACCTCGCCCTGGTTGAACCAGATGCCGAACGCCGTGCGGCGGGCGGCGATGTCGAGGTTCGGCGCGTCGGCCAGCACGATGTTCGGCGACTTGCCGCCGCACTCGAGCCAGACCTGCTTCATGTTGGATTCGCCGGAGTAGCGCAGGAAGTACTTGCCGACTTCCGTCGAGCCGGTGAAGGCCAGCACGTCGACGTCCATGTGACGGCCGAGCGCCTGGCCGGCGGTCTCACCGAAGCCCGGCAGCACGTTGAATACGCCCTCGGGGATGCCGGCCTCGGCCGCCAGTTCGGCGAGGCGCAGCGCGGTGAGGGGCGACTGCTCGGCGGGCTTCAGGATGACCGAGTTGCCGGCGGCCAGCGCAGGCGAGATCTTCCAGCAAGCCATCAGCAGCGGGAAATTCCACGGCACCACGCAGGCCACGACGCCGGCGGCCTCGCGGGTGATCATGGCGATGACGTTGCCCGGGGTCGGGGCGACCTCGTCGTAGATCTTGTCGATGGCTTCGCCAAACCACTGCACGGTGTTGGCCGAGCCCGGGATGTCGACCGAGGCGGAGAAGGCGATCGGCTTGCCCATGTCGAGGGTCTCGAGCAGGGCCAACTCCTCACGGTTCTTCATCATGAGGTCGGCGAGCTTCAGCATGATGCGCTTGCGCTGGGCCGGCGCCATGTTGGCCCAGGTGCCCTTCTCGAAGGCGGCGCGCGCGGCCTTCACGGCGGCGTCGACGTCGGCCTGCTCGCAGGCGGCGACCTGGGTCAGGACCTGTCCGGTCGCGGGATTGACGCAATCGAAGGTCTTGCCGGTCAGCGAGGGGGTGAACTTGCCGCCGATGAAGGCCTGGTTCCGGTAGCTGAGACCGCCGACGCGGCCCTTCCAGTCGTCGCGCGAAAGTTGGGCGCTCATGATCTCTCTCCTCCTTGTTGATGGCGCGGGACCCTAGCCCACGAAAAAGCCGCCCGGAAGGGCGGCTTGGTCGTCGGTCCTGCAGAGCGGCAGGCTATTTGATCTTCGATTCCTTGAACACGACGTGCTTGCGGGCGACCGGGTCGTACTTCTTGAGTTCGAGCTTCTCGGTCTTCGTGCGCGGGTTCTTCTTGGTGACGTAGAAGAAGCCGGTGTCGGCGCTGGAGATCATCTTGATCAGGATGGAGGTCGGCTTGGCCATGGCAATTGTCCTTATGCCCTGGGGGGCGAATTCGTCGAGGGGCGCAAAGTAGTCAGCAGGGCTGCCGTGTCAACCCCTCACGCTAGGGGCGGGCGGCAGCCTGAAAAGTGGCCGATTGCACGGCGTGGGCATAAAGGGCGCGGTCGCGCAGCAGGCGAACGGCCAGATCGACGTCGGCCTCTGGGGCGGCGTCGCCCGGCGGGCAGATCTTGCGCAGGTCGGTCACTTCCTGCGGCGTGGGATTGCGCAGCGCGTGCCAGCGCATCAGCTGGCCCTGGTTGGAGTCCACCGTCGCGTTGCCGAGCTTGCTGGCGTCGCCCACCTTGGAGGTGCAGATGTTGGGCAGCACGCCCAGCTCGTTCCAGGTGTAGCCAGAGGGCGCCTGCAGGCGCGACCAGGTGAGGATCAGTTCGCCCTCGTTGGCGAGGCGCACGACGGTCTGCACCGTTCCCTTGCCGTAGCTGGTGGTGCCGACGACGACGGCGCGGCCGCGATCCTGCAGCGCGGCGGCCACGATCTCGGCCGCCGAGGCCGAGCCGCCGTTCATCAGAACGACGATCGGAAGCTGGCCGGTGGGGCCGCCGCCGTTGGAGCTGCGGTAGGTGCGCTTGCTGTCGGGGTGCCGGCCGTTGGTCGAGAAGATCGTGCCGTCGGCGATGAACACTTCCGAGACCGACTGCGCCTGGTCGAGCAGGCCGCCGCGGTTCGAACGCATGTCGATGATGATGCCGGTGAGGTCTTTGCCGATGTCGGCCTTGGCCTTGTCGAGGGCGCTGCGGAGGTTTTCCGTCGTCGCCGTGTTGAAGCCCGTCAGGTGGATCAGGGCCACGTCGCCGCGCCGCTCGTAGACCACCGTGGTCGGGACGATGCGGCCGCGCTTCATCGGCAGGGTGAGTTCCGCGCCCTGCGAGGGACGGAGCACCTTCATGGTCACCGGTGCGCCGACCGAACCGCGCAGCTTGGCGACGACGTCGGACAGGGGGCGGTCGATCATTGAATCGCCGTCGATGGCCAGGATCTGGTCGCCGACCTGGATACCGGCCTTGGCGGCGGGTGCCCCTTCCTGAACGGCCCGGATCAGGATCTTCTTCTCTTCGGTGCGCTCGACTGTGATGCCCACGCCGCCGCCGCCGTCGCGCTGGAAGCGGTTGTCCCTGGCTTCTTCAGGGTCGGCGTAGCGGCTGTTGCGGTCGAGCTGCTTGGTGGTGGCGGCCATTGCCTGCCGGATCAGCGCCTGCCGGTCGGTCTGCTGCAGAGCAGGTGAAGCGTCGATGGACCCGGCCATCAATTCGGTCAGGGCGCTGCCCCAGGCGCGGCTGTCCGCCGTATCGGACGGGGCGGGGCGGCTCAGGATTTCCTTGCCGTCGCGCTTCACCGTGAGGCTGCTGTCGCTGGCCTCCAGGACGAGCGTGGCGTCGCTGCTGGCGAAACCGCGATAGGCCTCGACCGAAAGGTTCCGGAAGTTGGGCTCATAGAGATGGCGGTCGCCGATGGCCCGGTAGGCCTGGAGGACGACCCGCTCGATGCCGACGTCGCCGGCCGCGGGGCTACGACCGTCGCTCTGGCTACCCGGAGAGTCGGGAGCGGTCGCGCAGGAGACGACGACGCACGCAGCAACGAGCGACGCTGCGGCACGCCACAGTGTCGTACGAAGAAAAGGGAACTGAACTGATTCCATACCCAGCGGCAACCATAGTAGCACAGGCCGTCGGCGGGCGGCCACGTCGTTCAGGCTGAGGGGTCGTAGGTCTCGGTCGCAGCCTTGGGAGCACCCATCTTCTGGGACCAAAGCAGCGCAATTACGGCGCCTTTTATTCGAGGCAGCAGATAAAGAGCAAGTGCTACTGAGAGCGGCAGCCACAAAAGGGCATGCACCCAGAGCGGCGGCTCGGTGCCCCAGCGCTCGACCAGCAGTACCAGCGGCACGACGATGTGGCCCACGATGAAGATCGTGAAATAGGCGGGCGCGTCGTCGGCGCGATAGGGCTCGAGCGCCAGGTCGCAGACCTCGCAATGGCCCTTCATTTTCAGGTACGAGCTGAACAGGTGGCCCTCGTTGCACCGCGGGCAACGGCCGTGCCAGCCCCTGAGCAGGGCAGTCCAGAAATCAACCGGAGCGTGTTCGCCATCCATGGACGGCAAGATGGGCCCGGCGCCTACTTTCGTCGGCGTGACCCTTTGTCCCGCGACGGGCCGCGATGCGCGACCGGACGCCGCGGCGGACCACCGCGACCTTTGTTCTGCGACGAACGGAAAGTCCGCGGCGCCGCCTGGCGCTCGACCCGTTCGATCACGTCGACGATCTCGAAAAGCAGGCCGCCGGTGGCCGTATCGGCCTCGACCAGCTTGATTTGCAGCCGGTCGCCGAGGCCAAAGGTCTCGCCGGTGCGCTCGCCGATCAGGACCTGCCGGCCCTCGTCGTGGCGGAAGAATTCCTGGCCGAGCGAGCGGACGGGGATCAGCCCGTCGGCGCCCGTGCCGTCGAGCGCGGCGAACAGGCCGAAGCGGGTGACGCTGGTGACCCGGCCGGGGAAGGTGGCGCCGACATGAGCGGCCATGAAGGCTGCGACGTAGCGATCCATGGCCCCGCGCTCGGCGGCGACGGCCCGCCGTTCGCACATGGAGAGGTGCTCGCCGAACTCGGTGAAGCGGCCCTTGTCGTCGGCGACCAAGCCGCCTTCGCCCAGCCCGTAGGCGGCGATCAGGGCGCGGTGGACGATCAGGTCGGGGAAGCGGCGGATCGGCGAGGTGAAGTGCGCGTAGCGGGCGAGGGCGAGGCCGAAATGGCCTAGGTTGTCGGGGCTATAGACCGCCTGGCTCTGGCTGCGCAGGACCGTCTGGCTGACGAGTTGGGAGACCGGCTTGTCGGCGACCTCGTGCAGGATGCGGTTGAGGTCGGCCGGACGCAGCCGCTGGCCGGTCGGGACCCGCAGCCCCAGGGTACCGAGGAATTCGCGCAGCGCCTCGAGCTTGGCGAGATCGGGCTGGTCGTGGACACGATAGAGGCAGGGGGCGTGGCGCTGCTCCAGCGCCTGCGCTGCCGCCACGTTGGCCAGCACCATGAATTCCTCGATCAGCTTGTGACTGTCGAGACGTTCGCGCACGCCGATCCGGGCGATGTGGCCGTCCTTACCCAGCGCCACCTGGCGCTCCGGCAGGTCGAGGTCGAGGGCGCCGCGGGCGTCGCGCGCCGCCAGCAGGACGCGGTAGGCGCCGTAGAGCGGCCGCACGACCACGTCCATCAGCGGCTCGATCTCCTCGTCGGGCGTGCCGTCCATGGCGCGCTGCACGCGGTTGTAGGTGAGGCGGGCGGCCGAGCGCATCATGGCGCGGTGGAACTTGTGGCGCTGGAGATGGCCTTCGGCGTCGATCCACATCTCCGCGACAAGGACCGGGCGGTCCTCGTGTGGGACCAGCGAGCACCAGTGGTTGGAGAGTTGCTCCGGCAGCATCGGCACGACGCGGTCGGGGAAGTAGACCGAGGTGCCGCGACGGTAGGCGGCGCGGTCGAGCGGCCGGTCGTGGCGCACGTACCAGGCGACGTCGGCGATGGCGACGAGGATGCGCCAGCCGCCGGGATGGGCGGGATCGGGCTCGGCGAACACCGCATCGTCGAAGTCGCGCGCATCCTCGCCGTCGATCGTGACCAGCGGCACGCGGCGCAGGTCGAGGCGCTGGCCCATGGGCGCGGCCTTGGCCTTCTCGGCTTCCTCGAGCGCAGCTTCGGGGAAATCGATGGGGATGTCGTTGGCGGCGATCGAGATCAGGCTGATGGTGCGCGGATCGCTCATCGGCCCGATGCGCTCGACGACTCGCGCCCGGCGCGTGAGCGAGCTGCCGGTCTCCTCGATCCAGACGATGTCGCCCGGCAGGGCGCCGTTCTTGTCGTTGGGCCGGACGTCGAACTCGCGGCGCAGCTTGCGGTCGGTCGGCGTGACGAGGCCCTGCCCATGACGGCCGTCCGGCTCTTCGTAGAGGCCGAGGATCTTCTTCGGGCCGCTGCCCAGCCGGCGGATCACGCGCGCTTCATAGGTGTTCTTGCCGCGGCGCTTCAGGCTCGCCAGCACGCGGTCGCCGACGGCGGGGGCGGGCACGTTGCGCGAGGACGTGGAGATGACCTCGATACGCGGGGCAGGACCGTCCTTCTCGTCGTCGTGGCGGCGCGGCACGGCAAGCAGGTGGCCGTCATTGTCGACCGAGACGATCTCCAGCACGGCGGTCTCGGTGAGGGCCTGCGGGTCGCGGAAGGTCTTGGCGCGGTCGGGTGCGATCTCGCCGGTGTCGCGCAGGTCGCGCAGCAGTTCCTTGAGCTCGATGCGCTGGTCGCCCTTCAGCCCGTAGGCGCGGGCGATCTCGCGCTTGCCGACAGGCGTTTCGCTCTCGCGGATGAAGGCCAGCAGTTCGTCGCGGGTCGGGACCTTGCCCTTAGCCATCGGTGCCGGTGCGAGGCGGTGCGTCGGACGTGTCTTTGGCCTTGGCCGCCTTCTTCTTGGCGGCAGGCTTCTTCTTTGCAGCCGCCTTCTTCGCCTTGGGCTTGGCGCCGGTATCGTTGGCCGCCGCGGGCGCGGCCTTCTTGGCCTTCGCAGCCTTCGGCTTCTTGCCCCCGCCCTTGGCGGCACGCTCGGCCAGCAGCGCGACCGCCTGGTCGAGCGTCAGCTCCTCCGGCTTGATGTCGCGCGGGACCGTGGCGTTGACGCCGCCATGCTTCACATAGGGGCCGTAGCGGCCGTCATAGAGCTCGACCGGCGCCTCGTCGGAAGGATGGTTGCCGATGCTGCGGATCGGCTTGGCGGCGGCACGCCCGCGCGGCACCTTGGCCTCGGCGAGCAGGGCCACGGCGCGGTTCATGCCGATGTCGAGCACGCTCTCGTCGGACGGAATCGATTTGTACTTCGGCCCGTGCTTCACGTAGGGGCCGAAGCGGCCGACGCCGGCCAGGATGACTTCGCCATCCTCGGGATGCGGCCCCAGTTCGCGCGGTAGCGCCAACAGCGCCAGCGCCTTCTCCAAGGTCAGATCGTTCGGCGTCATGTCGCGCAGCAGCGACTGCCGCTTGGGCTTCTCCTTGCCCTCCGGCTCGCCCAGCTGGACGTAAAGACCGTAGGGGCCCTTGCGCAGGGTGACCTGCTTGCCCGTTACCAGGTCGATTCCCAGGATCTTGGGGCCGTCAAGATTCTCGCCACTGGCCGCATCCGCGTCGGCATCGACGATGCCGAGCTTCCGCGTGAAGCGGCACTCCGGATAGTTCGAGCAGCCGATGAAGGCGCCGAACTTGCCGAGCTTCAGGCCGAGGCGGCCGTTGGCGCAGGACGGGCAATCGCGCGGATTCTTGCCGCCATTATCGTTGGCCGGGAAGAAGTGGGGGCCAAGCTCCTCGTCGAGCTTGTCGAGCACTTCCTTGACCCGTAGTTCCTTGGTCTCGCCGACGGCGGCGGAGAAGGCCTTCCAGAACTCGCGCAGCACCTCGTGCCAATCGATCTTGCCGCTGGAAATATCGTCGAGCTCTTCCTCGAGATGGGCGGTGAAGCTGTATTCGACGTAGCGCGGGAAATAGGTCTGGAGGAACGCCGTGACGATGCGGCCGCGATCTTCGGGGATGAAGCGCTTGCGGTCGAGGCGCACGTAGTTGCGGCGCTGCAGGACCTCGATGATGCTGGCATAGGTCGAGGGACGGCCGATGCCGAGTTCCTCGAGCTTCTTCACCAGGCTTGCTTCCGAGTAGCGCGGCGGCGGTTCGGTGAAGTGCTGCTCCGGCACGACCTCGCGCCGCTCCATCGCCTCGTTCTCGGTGACGTCAGGCAGAATCGCGCCGGATTCCTCGTCGTCGCTCTTGTCGTCCTGGCCCTCGTCGTAGAGTGCGAGGAAGCCGTTGAACTTCACGACCGAGCCGGTGGCGCGCAGCTGCACGGTCTTGTCGCCGCTGGCGATGTCGACCGTCACCTGGTCTAGCACGGCGCTTTCCATCTGGCTGGCGACGGTGCGCTTCCAGATCAGCTCGTAGAGACCGAGCTGGTCCTTATCGAGATAGGCCGCGACGTCCTGTGGCGTGCGGAAGAGATCCGTCGGGCGGATCGCCTCGTGCGCCTCCTGGGCGTTCTTGGCCTTGGACGTGTAGATGCGCGGGCTGGCCGGGACGTAAGGAGCACCGTACTTGGTCTCGATCAGGCGGCGGGTTTGGCCGATCGCCTCGGGCGCGAGCTGCACGCCGTCGGTACGCATATAAGTAATGAGGCCGACCGTCTCGCCGCCGATATCGACACCTTCATACAGGCGCTGGGCGATGCGCATGGCAGTGGCGGCGCCGAGGCCCAGCTTGCGCGAGGCTTCCTGCTGCAGGGTCGAGGTGATGAAGGGCGGCGGCGGATTGCGGCGGACCTGGCGGCGGTCGATCGAGGAGACCGCGAAGGCGCGGCGCTCGATCTCGCGCTTGGCCTGCTCGGCGCGCTCCTGGTTGTTGAGGTCGAACTTGTCGAGCTTGCGGCCGTCGAGATGGGTGAGGCGGGCTTTGAGCACCTGCTTCTTGGCGGTGCCGAAATAGGCGTCGACCGTCCAGTACTCGCGGCTTTTGAAGACCTCGATCTCGGACTCGCGCTCACAGATGAGGCGCAGCGCCACCGACTGGACGCGGCCGGCCGAGCGGCTGCCCGGCAGCTTGCGCCACAGGACGGGCGAGAGGTTGAAGCCAACGAGATAGTCGAGGGCGCGGCGGGCCAGGTAGGCGTCGATCAGCGGCTGGTCGAGGTCACGCGGATTGGCGACGGCGTCGAGGACCGACTTCTTGGTGATGGCGTTGAAGGTGACACGCTTCACGTCGACGCCGGCCAGCGCCTTCTTGTGCTGCAGGATGTCGAGCACATGCCAGGAAATGGCCTCGCCCTCGCGATCCGGGTCGGTGGCGAGATAGAGCTTGCCGCCGCCTCTGACGGCCTGGGCGATCGCGTCGATGCGCTTCTGCGACTGGGCGTCGACTTCCCAATCCATGGCGAAATCTTCGTCCGGCCGGACAGATCCATCCTTGGGTGGAAGGTCACGGACATGACCGTACGAGGCCAGAACGGTGTAGCCGGGGCCCAGATACTTCCCAATGGTCTTAGCCTTGGCCGGGGACTCGACGACCAGTACGTCCATCGCCGGAATATGCTCCGTTTGAGTCTCAGTAACCGGAGCTAAATCACTGATCTAAATCAGAGATACGCGGTTGCCCCGGTGCCTCTCCAGGCGGCCCTCCAGCTCGAGCGCCATGAGGACCTCCGCCATGGAGGCGGCGGACACTTGGCATCGGCGTACCAGTTCGTCAACCGCAGTGGGTACAGAGCCTAAGGCCTGCACGACCCGTGCGGTATCGGCATCGGCGGATTTTTGAGCTGGTTTTTCAACACGTTGCGACGCGACCCGGGGCCTGTCGAGGACGCTCAGAATATCGTTCGCATCCTGCACCAGAATAGCCCCATCCCGGATAAGGCCATTGGATCCGACGTAGCGAGGGTCCTTTGGCGAGCCTGGCACCACGAATACCTCGCGGCCCTGTTCGGCTGCTCGCTGGGCGGTGATCAGGGAGCCGGACCGGGCGGCCGCCTCGATGACAACGATGCCGGCCGAAAGGCCGCTCACGATCCGGTTGCGGCGGGGAAAGGCGCGGGCGATGGGCGGCGCGCCCAGGGGCACCTCGCTCAGGATCAGGCCGCGTGCGGCGATCGCTTCCTGCAGGGAGGCGTTCTGAGGCGGGTAGACCTGATCGACGCCGCAGGCCAGCACGGCGATCGTCCCGGTATCGAGCGCCGCCTCATGCGCGGCCGCATCGATGCCCCGGGCAAGTCCCGACGCGATGACGAAGCCCGCCGCGCCCAGCGTGGCAGCAAGCTCCGCGGCGAAGTCGCGGCCAGCCAGCGAGGCCTCGCGGGCGCCGACGATGGCGAGGGTCGGCCGGCCGAGGAGAGCGGGATCGCCGAGGGCGGACAGAACAGGCGGCGCATCGGGCAGGGCAGCCAGCGCGGAGGGATAGAGTTCATCTCCGATCACGAGAAACCGGCCGCCGATCGTGGCGAGCGCTTCTTCCTCGCGCGCGATCGCGGCGTCGGAGACGGTCGCCAAGGTGGCGCAGGCGGCGTGAGCGGAACCGAAATGCGCCAGCGCCTCATGGAAGGTAACGGGGCCGACCCGTGCGCTACGCGCCAGCCTCAGCCGGGCGCGCCGCTCGGCCGGAGCGATCTCATCGTGATGTAGACCATCGAACATACGGTGAACGATAAGCGCGTAGTACAAATATGTAAAACAACCAATAGTAGAAATCGTCCTAGGAGCGGCGGCTGAGGAGAGCGCCCACGGCACCGAGCAGGGCCAGCAGGGCGATGAGCGGCCCGAAGCCTTCGAAGCCCACCGCCCCGATCATGACGGCACCCAGCGCCGCGGCGCCGATCCAGCCCACGCTGGCCGAGGTGCCGTTCAGGCCGAGTACGGTGCCCCGGACATCCTCCGGCACGGAGGCGAGGGATGCCATGTAGGACGGGCGCCCGAGCGCGTTTAGCAGCACGTAGACGAAGCCCACCGCCACCGAGACGGTCGGACCGGGATGCCAGGTGAAGAGGACCAGCGCGGCCAGGCCCGACAGCGCCATGGCGATCGCGAAGGTGAGGAGCCGGTCGCGCAACCGGTCAGCGAGCTGCCCGCCCGCCACGGTTCCGGCGATGTTGCCCAGCGCGAACACCGCCAGCGGCACGGCGAGCTCGATCAAGGTCATGTCGTAGGTGACCTGCATGAAGGTGGCGAAGTAGACTACCGCGAGTCCGTAGCAGATCCGCTCGGCGACGCCGGTGCTGAGAAGTTTCAGCACGCGCGGCGACAGCGCGGCACGCATCGAGGGACGGGCGCCGCTGCCACGCGTATGGCCCGCGCTGCCGCGGCCGACCGTCAGGAACAAGCTCAGCACGGCCGCGATCGAAAGGCCCGCGACGCAGAGCAGCCAGCCACGCCAGCCCACGATAGAGCCGATCGCGGCAGCCATCGGCACGCCGACGACGAGAGTGAGCGACTGGCCGCTCATCACCCAACCGAGCGCCCGTCCGCGCTGGCTGTCGTGCACATGCGCGGAGACTTCGGCGAAGACGACGCCGGTGAAGGCGCCGGCGCAGCCGCCGCCCACGGCGGCCCAGACCGCGACCCAGAAGAAGGAGCCCGCCGCGGCCTGCGCCACCAGGGTGAGGGCGAGTGCAAAAGGCGCCGCGATCAGGATCGGCCGGCGACCGATGACATCGGACATCCAACCGCCCAACGCCGAGGTGATGCCCCAGGCCGTCGCCGTCAGCGAAACGAGATTGGCGACGAGCGGCATGGAGACATCGAGGTCGTGCGACATCTCCAGCAGGAAGGGCGCGCGCGTGGTGCCGCTCGAGGTCGCGGCGAACGACCCCAGGCAGGCGGCACCGATCAGGGCCCAGGGCAGGCCGCGGGACGAGGAAACACTCATGCGGCCGTTGCTATGACAGGAATGGCGGCATGCCACACCGGCCGGATGAACATCCGACCCATGCCGAAGACGTCAGGCCGCCTGTTTCTTGCCCTGGCCGATCTTCGGTTCGGTGCCCTTGAGCAGGCGCGCGATGTTCTCGTGATGGCGCACCCACACGAGCGGCACCAGCAGCGTGAGCAGCATCGCGGCGCGCGGGTCAGTCAGGAACCATGCCGCAATCGCCGCGATCACGACGCTGAGCAGCGCAGCCAATGAAGAATAGCGGAAGGCGGCGGCCATCAGCAGCCACGCCGCACAGGCGATGGCGCCGACCGACCACGACAGGCCCCACATGATGCCGAGCGTCGTGGCGACGCCCTTTCCGCCCTTGAAGCCCAGCCACACCGGGAACATGTGGCCCAACACGGCGCCCGCGGCGGCGCCGACGGCGGGGAGCTGCCCCACCTGGTCGGCGATCACCACCGCCACCACGCCCTTCAGCGCATCGAGGAGCAGGGTTGCCGCCGCCAGCCCTTTGCGGCCGGTGCGGAGCACGTTGGTGGCGCCGATATTACCGGAGCCGACATTGCGGATGTCGCCCAGTCCGGCTGCGCGCGTCAGCAGCAGACCGAACGGGATCGAGCCCATCAGGTAGCCCATCAGGAACGGGCCAGCCATCAGGATCAGGGTCGAGACCATCGCCGGGTCCTACGGGCTCAGGAGCCTGCAGTTCGTCGAGTCGACATAGGCCGTGGTCGGCGGTCCGATCAGCTCGGTGGTGATCTGCTCGCCGGGCTGGATCGACACCGGACCGTAATAGGCGTCCTCCAGCGAGCGATTGCCGTTCATGAAGGTGCAGACCGCTTGTGTGTCAATTGTGCGCTGAGTGTTCGACTTCAGCACGATCGTGACCTGCCAGTAGCGCGACGGGCCGTAGGTCAGGTTGTTGGCGCCGATGGTAACCAGCGGCTGCGGCGTCGAGAAGGTCGGCACGGGGCGCGGGCCGCTGCGGCGGGCCTGCGGCTGCGGCTTGGGGCCGATGGCTTCCGGCGGCCGGTAGGTCGAGGCGCTCGGGTCGAAGGCGGCGTTGGGATCGTAGGGCGCTGCCGTCGGCCCGGTGGGCGCCGGTGCGCCGAGCGGCTGCGGGCCGCCCAGGCTCGCGGTGCCGCCACCGGGGATGCCGAGCGGCTGGGGTGTGAGCGGAGCGGTATTGATCGACGTGCCGGTGCTCGGCATGGGCGACGGTTGCGGCGCGGGGGAGGCCTGCAACGGTGTCGGCGTAGGGGTGGCCGGCGCCTGCACGCCCCCCACCTGCGTCTGTAGGCGGTCGTAACAGGAGAGGCGCGCCTGCGTTTCGGTGATCTCGCTGCAGATCTGGATGTGCCGCGTCAGCGCGTCGAGCAGGTCGTCGCGCGACCCGCCGCGCTGCTGGGCATGAGCAGTGCCAGCGAGCGCGACCGTCGCGACGCCGAGAAGAAGTGAGTGCCGGAGCATCATCGGTTCCCCGTTGGAAGACGAAACGACCATATCAGACCAGATGGCCGTTTGAAGGCACGTTAGGCGGCAGCTGCCGTCGCAAAACTGTCGTCGCGGTAGATGGTGCGGCCGCCCACGATCGTGGCCAAAGCGCGGCCCTGTACCGGACGTTCGTCGAACGGCGAGTTCTTGGTCTTGCTCCAGAGATCGTCGCGATCGATCTTCCAGGCATAGTCAGCGTCGAACAGGACGAGGTCGGCGGGTGCGCCCTTGGCGAGCCTGCCGGCCGGCAGGCCGAACAGCGACGCCGGCGTGCTCGACAGAAGCTGGAAGAGGCGCGGCAAGGTGAGATGGCCGCCGTGCACGAGCTCGAGCGAGATCGGCAGCAGGGTTTCGAGGCCGATGCCGCCCGGCTCCGCCTGGGCGAAGGGCACGCGCTTGCTGTCCTGGTCCTGCGGCCGGTGGTCGGAAATGATGGCGTCGATCGTGCCGTCCTTCAGGCCCTGCACGACAGCCAGGCGATCCTTCTCCGCCCGCAGCGGCGGTACGAGCTTGCCGAAGGTGCGGTAGTCGCCGACGGCGAGATCGTTCAGCGCAAAATAGGGCGCGGCGGTATCGCAGGTGATCCTGAGGCCGCGCGCCTTGGCGGCGGCGATCGCCTCGACCGACTCCGCCGTCGAGATCTTGGTGAGGTGCATTCGGCCGCCGGTCATCTCGGCCAGCCGGATGTCGCGCTCGACCATCATCACCTCGGCGAGCGGCGGGCTGCCGGACAGGCCGAGCCGCGTCGCCATGGCGCCGCTCGTCATGACGCCGCCGGACAACGTCGGCTCCTGCGGCAGGTGGACGATCAGCGCGTCGAAAGTCTTGGCGTAGTAGAGCGCGCGGCGCATGACCTGGGCGTTGCCCACGGCATGGTCGGCGTCGGTGAAGGCCACGGCGCCGGCCTCGGCCAGCAGGCCGATCTCGGCCAGTTCCTTGCCTTCGAGGCCGACCGTGAGCGCGCCATAGGCGTACATGTTCGCGAGCTTCACCTGGCGGGCGCGGCGCGCCACGAACTCGATCAGCGAGGCGTCGTCGAACGGCGGTTCGGTATCGGGCAGCAGCACCATCGAGGTGATGCCGCCGACGGCGGCCGCGGTGCCGGCGCTTTCCAGCGTCTCCTTGTGCTCCTCGCCGGGCTCGCCGGTATGGACGCGCGTATCGACGATTCCGGGCGCCAGATAGAAGCCGCGGCAGTCGACCGACTGGATGCCGTAGGGTGCACCCGAGGCGAAGAGGTTGGGGCCGAAGTCGGCGATCTTGCCGTCGCTGATCAGGACGGCGCCGAGATATTCGGTGCCGGCGGTCGGATCGACGATGCGGGCGTTGATGTAGGCGGTCGAGCCGGCGTGCGGCGGCGCGGCCTTGTCGATCTTGCCGCTCATTCCAAGTTTCCGATCTGGTTGCGGTTGCCGCCGATCAGCGCGTCGAGGCAGGCCATGCGGACGGTGACGCCCATCTCGACCTGCTCGTGGATGACGCTGCGGTCGAGATCGTCGGCGACCTCGGAGTCGATCTCGACGCCTCGGTTCATCGGGCCGGGATGCATGATCAGCGCGTCGGGCTTGGCATATTGCAGCTTGGCGCGGTCGAGGCCGAAGAAATGGAAGTACTCGCTGATCGAGGGCACGAACGAGCCCTGCATCCGCTCGGTCTGCAGGCGCAGCATCATCACGATGTCGACGTCCTTGAGGCCGGTCTTCATGTTGTAGTGGACTTCGACACCCATCTTGTCGACGTCGGTCGGCATTAGGGTCGGCGGACCGACCACGCGCACGCGGGCGCCCATGATCTGCAGCAGGTGGATGTTCGAGCGCGCGACCCGGCTGTGCATGATGTCGCCGCAGATCGCCACGAGGAGACCCTCGAGGCTGCCGCGTCGTCGTCGGATGGTGACGGCGTCGAGCAGCGCCTGCGTCGGATGCTCGTGCTGGCCGTCGCCCGCGTTGATGACGGCGCAATTGACCTTCTGCGACAGCAAATTGACAGCGCCCGACTCATGGTGGCGCACGACGATGGCGTCGGGCCGCATGGCGTTCAAGGTCATCGCCGTGTCGAGCAGGGTCTCGCCCTTGCGCACGGAGGAGGTGGCGACGTCCATGTTGATGACGTCGGCGCCCAGCCGCTTGGCGGCGACCTCGAAACTCGTGCGCGTGCGCGTCGAGTTCTCGAAGAACAGGTTGATGATGGTGCGACCGGCCAGCCTGTCCCGCCGTTTGTCGACGGACCTGTTCTGGTCGATGTAGGTTTCGGATAGGTCCAGCAAACCCGAAATTATTTCAGGCGAAAGACCTTCGATGCCGAGAAGGTGGGGCAACCTCGGCACGCCCGCGCGATTGTTTGTCACTAAAGCGCGACGTTAAGCACGCACCGACGGCGCTCGCAAGGAAGCGTTTTGGTGGATAACCGGCGAGGGGAAATTCAGGCGTCCTGCAGGTCCGCGCAGGCGCATATCATCGCCGGTCCGCGCGGCGCAATGAAGTCCGCCCAGATGGCATTGTGATGCTCGATGATCTTCACCGCGGGCAGGTGAGGACGGTCCGACGCGGTGTGACCATCCGAGGGCACGACCGTCGAAAGACCGCGCGCCAGCGCACTGCGAACCGTGGTGTCGACGCAGTAGTCCGTCGCCCATCCGGTGATGATCAGCCGGTCGATCGCCTGTGCGCGCAGGAAATCACCGAGCGAGGTCTCCAGGAAAGCGTCGCAGGACGTCTTGCGGATAACGGCGTCCGCCGGCTCGCGCACCAGTTCGTCGATGAGCGGCCAACCCGGCATGCCCGGATGGAAGGGATCGTCCGGCGGGCCGTCATGCTGGATGAAGATGACGACGCCTCCCCGGGCACGCACGGTGGCGGCGAGCCGGTTCAGGCGGTCGATGAGTCCCGCCGCATCATGCTTGGGTGCTGCGTCGACGAAAGCGGCCTTCTGCATGTCGATGATGATCAGGGCATCCTTCATGCGATGGCCTCTCACGCTCCCGGTCGCGGACCCGTATAACGCGCGCGCGGGCGAATCAACGCACCATGTGCGGCCTGCTCGATGGCGTGGGCGATCCATCCGACGGTGCGGCCGAGAAGGAAGAGCGCCAGCGCCGAATCCTTGGGCAGTCCGAGCACGCGCTCCAGGGTGACCGTCGCGAAGTCGACATTGGGCTTGCGCTCGATCTGCCGCTCCACCGCGTTCGCGACACGTTCGGCGAAGACGAGTTCGGACGCCTCGGGCACGAATTCGCGCATCATGGCGAAGAGGGTAACCGCCCGCACGTCGCCGTCCGGATAAAGCTGATGGCCGAAGCCGGGGATGTAGATTCGCTCCTGCACGCGGCGCGCCAGCTCGGTGTCGATGTCGACCGCTTCCTTCAGGTCGAGGAACAGGTGTGCGACGCGTCGCGTGAGACCGCCATGGCGGGGACCGTTTACCGCCACCAGCCCCGCCATCGTCGAGGCATAGAGGTTGGCGCCGGTGGAGGCGACGACGCGGGCGGCGAAGGCAGAGGCGTTGAACTCGTGATCGGCCGAGAGGACGAGGGCGGCACGGATCAGCGGTGCCAGGTCGGCCGGCACGTTCCAGGCTGCGGCGACCTGTTCGTGGATCGGGCCGTCGGACAGAGGCTGGCCGGTGACCGCCGCGGTCAGCAGGCGCAGGATGCGCACGCCGGTTTCGAGCATGGCGGTGCGGTCCTCGACCCAGCTCGGATGATCCCAGCGCGCGGCGGCGGGCAGGAGGACCAGGCAGGCATCGACCGGCGGCAGGGCCGAGGCGGCCTGCCAAGCGCTGCGCAGCGCCGCCGACATTGGCGGCAGGTTCCTTGGGCTGAAGGGGCGGTCGTCACAGTCCCAGAGGAGCTGCGCGACTTGCTCCAGCGAGCTGTTGCGCGCGAGCCGCGTCGCGTCCTGGCCGCGATAGAAGAGGCGGCCGTTCTCGATCAGCGTCAGTGAGGATTCGAGGACAGGCGTGCCGAAGTCGAGCGCGTGGGCGGCAATCGACTCGGCCTTGCGGCCGACGTCGCGGCGGCGCTTGAGCTGCGAGACATCGTCGGCCCTGTAGCGTCGCTCACGCTGTCCGTTGGTGCCCTCGGAGCGCAACAGGCCGCGGCTCACATAGGCGTAAAGCGTGGCGGCCGAGACGCCCAGGCGTCGCGCCGCTTCCTTCGAGCTCAACCATTCCGTAGCCATTTCTTATTATGGATTAATTGAGTCAATATTGACAATACATATGCCGGATCGAATGTTGAGCCCGTAACAGCAAGGGGATTTGCGATGCTGCAGACACGGGTGGACAGCGGTCTCGACGGTGTGATCGTGGCCGATACGGTGATGAGCGAGGTCGATGGCGAGGCCGGCCGGCTGATCGTTCATGGCCAGGCGATCGAGGATCTGGTCCGGACCAGGGGCTTCGAGGGCGTGGCCGCCCTCCTGTGGGACGGTTTCGCCCAGGGCGGTGGCGATGAGCCGGCCGTCCGGCAGGGTTTCGCGACCGCGCGCGTCCGGGCTTTCGCCGAGGTGCCGAAGCTGCTGACGGCCGCCAAGGGCCTCAACCCGGTCGAGGGATTGCGGGTCGGCCTGGGCATGCTGGCCGATAGCGAGCCGATGCCGCACCACTATCTGGTCTGCGGCGCCCTGCCGGTCTTCCTCGCGGCGCTACTACGGGCTTCCGAAGGCAAGTCGGCACTGGCGCCGGATCCGTTGCTCACGACAGCGCAGGACCTGCTGCGCATGATCCGAGGCAAGCGGGTCGACGAGGCCTTCGAGAAAGGGCTCGACACCTATCTCGCGACGGTGACCGACCACGGCTTCAACGCGTCGACCTTCACCGCCAGGGTCGTGGCCTCCACCCGCGCCGGGCTGATCTCCTCGGTGCTGGCGGCGCTCTGCGCCCTGAAGGGCCCGCTGCATGGCGGCGCGCCCGGACCGGTGCTCGACATGTTCGACGAGATCGGCACGCCGGAGCGCGCCGAAGCCTGGCTGGACGACGCCTTCGCCAAGGGCACGCGCCTGATGGGTTTCGGCCATCGCGTCTACAAGAAGCGCGATCCCCGGGCCGACGTGCTGAAGAACACCGTGGCGACACTGCCGCAGACGGCGGGCCGCCTGACCTTCGCCGTCGAGGTCGAGCGCAGCGCCATCGCGTCCTTGCGCAAGCACAAGCCCAAGCAGCGGCTCGACACCAATGTCGAATACTACACGGCGCTCCTGCTGGAAGCGCTCGAGATGCCGCGCGGCGCCTTCACCGCACTGTTCGCTGTCGGTCGCGTCGCTGGCTGGTGCGCCCACATCTTCGAGCAGGAGAAGGGCGGGCGGCTGATCCGGCCGCAATCGACTTACGTCGGCGCGCGGCCGCAATAGGCCTCAGGCTCGCCGGACCGTGGCGCCGCGCCAGGTGCGGGCCCGCGTTCCGGCGGCGTCGAAGACCCATAGGATCACGTCGGCGCCCGTCGACGTGAAGGTGGCGGTGAAATGCCGTCGCCAGAAGCTGCCGTCGGCGTGGGTGAACAGCGCCTCCGTGGCGAGCTGGTTGGGTCGCACGGTGAGCGTCGCCGAGCGCGGCATGGCGCGGGCATGGGCCGAGCGCAGCAATGCGACGCCGTCGGTCACGGGACCGAAGACCAGCGTCTCACCGATCTCGTCGGTCTGCATCGGGCCATCGTCGATGCGCAGCCAGACGGCACCGTTTCCCTCGGCACTGCGCACAGCAAACTGGACGGCAAACGGCGTGCCGTCGTCGAAATTCTCCCGCGGCACTTTCGGCGGCGGGACGATGTCTTCCAGCGGGATCGACCGGTAGAAGCGGGCGGCGCCAGAATAGGTGCCGAGCCACTCGTTCCACCGGGCATATTGGGCGTGCGCCGGGGCAGCGACCAATGACGCACCGGCAGCGGCCAGCGCGCTCCGCCGCGTAACGGTCCTAGTTGGCGGCGACCGTCTGCTCGTCATAGGTGGCAAAGAACCGGCGGCCCGAGCCGCGCTGGTTCTCGTAGATCGAGCCCTGGTGATCGGCCGGCGGCAGGGGCATGCGAACAGGAGCGGGGCGTACGCGCGGCTCGATGGTGGGCTCGCCCAGCACCATGCGGCTATTGAACTCGTCGAAGTTGGCGACGCCCATCAGCGGCCAGGCATCGGCGGCGGCGTATTCGTGCAGCAGGAGACGGCGCTGGCGATTGGAGCGGTTGAGGGCCGAGCCGTGGACCAGCCGCGCATGATGGATGGTCATCGAGCCGGCCGGGCCCATCAGCTTCACGGCCTTGCCGACATCGACGCCACTCGCCTCGGGATCGAAGGCGCCGCAGAAACGGCCGTCTGCATGATGGTCGTGGACTGGACCGTGATGCGTCCCCGGCACGACCATCAATGGCCCGTTGGCCTCGTCGCAATCGTCGAGATAGATGCCGATCGCCAGCACGTCGTCGTTGCTGTGCGGATAGAAGGCCCAGTCCTGGTGCCACTCCACCGGCGAGCCGTAGCCCGCCGACTTCATGTTGAGCTTGCCGCCATGCAGGCGGATGGCCGGCCCGATGAGCTGCGACAGGAGGGACGTGATCTTGGGATCGCGCGCCAAGTCACGGAAGAAGGCGTGGCGCTTGAAGATGGCGGGCTTCAGCCGGCGCACGCGAGGCATCGTGGCGCTGTGGCTGGGCTCCAGGTCGTAGAGCTCGTCGTTGGCCGATACGCCGCGCGCCTCGGAGACGAGCCGGTCGGTGAGGGAACGCAGCTCGGCCAGTTGCTCGCCCTGGATCAAGCGCGGGATGACCAGATAGCCGTCGCGGCGATAGGCCTCGATTTGTTGTTCGGTCAGCATGGAGAAAGCATAGCACGTGAAGCCCGCATCATCGATAATCGCGAGATGACGAGCCGTGCCCTGTTTCCGACCCTTGTTTATCGCGAATCGCTCGTTGACCGGAGCTGGGCGCGCTTCAACCAGGATCTCGCCGACGAATGCCAGTCGCTCGCCGCCTCGGATGCGGCAGGGCAACGCTGGTCGGCCAAGAACTATCTCGGCGGGTATACCTCCTATGGGTCCCTGGACCGCCTGCACCTCGTCTCGTCGCTCTTCGAACGGCTGCGCCGGAAGATCGACTTGCATGTGAAAACCTACGCGCGCGACCTCTATTACGATCTGTCGGGACGGACGCTCGCCATGACCGACTGCTGGGCCAACGTCATGCCGGCCGGCACGGTCCATTCCATGCACCTCCACCCGACCTCCTTCATCAGCGGCACCTATTACGTGTCGGTGCCGAAGGGAGCGGGCGCGCTCAAATTCGAGGATCCACGGCTCGCCCACCAGATGGCGGCGCCGCCGCGGCGCGCCGATGCGCCCGAAGCCTATCAAGCCTTCGTGAGCGTCGCGGCGCATGACGGCGACCTGGTGCTGTTCGAGAGCTGGCTGCGCCACGAGGTGCCGCCAGCACACTTCTCCGGCGAACGCATCTCGATTAGTTTCAACTACGCGTGTCCACCCAGGACCGGCCGCTGAAGGACCCACGATGCGCCTCTTCTGTCTCGCTCTGTCCCTGATCGCTGCCGCCGGCGTCTCCGTCGCGAGAGCGGCCGACGAGCTGCCGATCTTCGACGCGCACATGCATTACAGCCACGACGCCTGGTCGGTGGTGCCGCCCAAGGAAGTGGTCGAGATCCTGAAGAAGGCGGGCATCAAGCGCGCCATGGTGTCGAGCTCGAACAACGAGGGCACCAAGATGCTGCAAGACGTGGCGCCGGGCACGATCGTCCCCGAACTGCGTCCCTACCGCTCGCGCGGCGAGATTTCGACCTGGGCGAAGGACCCGACCCTGATCCCGTACCTCGAGGACCTGCTGTCGAAGCGCAAGTATATGGCGATCGGCGAGTTCCACATCTATGGCGCCGATGCCGACCTGCCGAACGTGCGACGCGTCGTCGAACTGGCGAAGCAGTACGGTCTGTTCCTCCATTCGCATTCCGATGCCGACGCCGTGACGCGGCATTTCCAGCAGGACCCCAACGCGAAGGTCCTGTGGGCGCATTCGGGCTTCGAGCGCCCCGAGAAAGTCCGCGAGATGCTGCGCAGGTATCCGACCCTGTGGTGCGATCTGGCGTTCCTGACGTCGCACGTCTCGAACGGCAAGGTGGCGCCGGGCTGGCGCGAGCTCTTCATCGAGTTCCCCGATCGCTTCGTGCTGGGTAGCGACACCTTCACGCCGGAGCGCTGGCACTATGTGATCGAAAATGCGCGCTGGTCGCGGCAGTGGCTGTCGGACCTGCCGCCCGACGTTGCGCGCAAGATCGCCTACGAGAACGGGGATCGGCTGTTCGGAGGCGCGCAATGAAGCTCGCCGCCGCGTTGCTGGGACTGTTTCTCGCGACGCCGGCCTGGGCGGACTGCCCGCTTGATCTCGGCCGCGGCATGGGCTGGGTGGTCTATTCCGATCATTACCTGATGGCGTTCCGTCCCGACCCGGTGCGTATCGAGGTGGGCGAGCCGTTCGCGCTGGTGCTGAACGTCTGCACCAAGAAAGGCGAGCCGGCCGAGCTGCTGGCCGTCGACGCCAACATGCCCGAGCATCGCCATCCCATGAATTACCGTTCCAGCATCGTATCGAAGGGCGACGGCCGCTTCCGGGCCGAGGGGATGCTGTTCCACATGCCCGGCCGCTGGGAGATTACCTTCGACGTGCGCGCGGGCGAGGAAAGCGAGCGCCTGACGCACGACATCATCCTCAAGTGATCCGATCACTGTTGCTGGTGTTGTTGCTGGCCGTCTGGGCCGGCAACGTCCGGTCGCAGCAGTTGCTCGACTGGTCGCCTGAGGAAGTTCGAACTGTAAGCCAGCATGGGCCGTGGCCGCCGCCGCCGGTGGCCGATCCTTCGAACAAGGTGTCCGGCACGCCGGCGGGCATCGCGCTCGGCGAGCATCTGTTCAATGAGCCCCGCCTGTCGGGCGGCGGCGGCATGAGCTGCGCGACATGCCATCAGGCCGGCCGCGAATGGAGCGACGGACTCGCCAAGGCGAGAGGGGCGGTCGAACTCGACCGGCGCACGCCGTCGCTATGGAACATCGGCTACCTGCACTGGTTCGGTTGGGACGGGGCCGGCGATTCGCTCTGGGCGCAGAGCATCCGTCCGCTGCTAGATCCGCGCGAGATGAACGGCGGTCCGGCACGGGCGGCCGAACTACTACGAGGCGATGCCACGCTTGCCTGCGGCTACGAAAAAGCCTTCGGCCGCAAACCCGGCGCCGACGACGAACGGTTGATGGTCGATACCGCGAAGGCACTGGCGGCGTTCCAGGCGACACTGGTCAGCCCGCGCACGCCCTTCGATGATTTTCGTGATGCTCTGGTGGCGGGCGATCGCGACGGTGCGGCGCGTTATCCGCTGGCCGCGCAACGCGGCCTCAAACTTTTCATCGGCGAGGCCAACTGCAACCTCTGTCATCTCGGCCCCCGCTTCACGAGCGGCGAGTTCGGCGACATCGGCATTCCGTTCTTCGTGCGGCCGGGCGAGGTCGATTCCGGTCGGCTGGGTGGGCTTGGGCGTCTGTCAGCCAGCCCGTTCAACCTGCTGGGCAAATACAACGACGACACGACCGGCAACAACACGCGTCGCACGCGGCACGTCCAGCGGCAGCACACCAACTTCGGTGAGTTTCGAGTGCCCGGCCTGCGCCAGGTCGGTAGAGGCGGACCTTATATGCACAATGGCAGCGTGCTGACGCTGGAAGACGTCGTGAAGCACTACTCGGAAGTGAGTCCCGACCGCTTGCACAGCGACGGCATGCCGCTCGTGCGGCCGCTCGGTCTCACGACGGAGCAGAGTACCGATCTGGTGGCTTTCCTGCGCTCGCTAGATGCCGACCCGCCATCCCGGCCGGCACCGCCGCCGCTCTGCCCTTAGGGCACGCTCTCAGCGGCTTGATCTTCTACTTGATCGCAAAGGCTTCCAGCTTCTTGCCGCTCTTGAGAGCCGCCGTAAGCCACCGCGGCCGGTTTCCGCGACCAGCCCATGTCTCGTCGGCATTCTTCGGATTGCGATAGAGCGGCGGCAGCTCCCGTCCCTTGAGCGGGTGCGCCTTGCTGCGGCGTCCCGAGGCAGATGCTGACGGGATCGTTCCACGAAGTTCGGCAATAGCTTCGATCAACTGCGTGCGCTGCTTTGAAACGCGCGTTTCGATCTCGGCTTCAATCTGCGCTCGCATCACGATCAATTCATCAACCGCCATCGACTTGAGCTTCATGCTCATAAACCCTCTTCATTATGCACAATGCATAAATGACGTACGCGCGAAGCAGGATCAAAGCAATAAGCTTAAAGACGAGAAGTATGCGTTTATCGTGAAGACTTCCATCCACTCAGCGCAGGCGCGCGATGGCGCTTTCGAGAATCCAGGCGGCTGCGGCCGCATCTACACGCTCGGCGCGCTTGGATCGTGTCATGTCATAGTCATCGATCATGCCGCGCGTGACAGCAGCTGTGCTGAGTCGCTCGTCCTGGAAGACGATCGGCAAGGCGGCGAGGGCAGGCGTTCCATGATTGTGGATGTTGGTCACGAACTGGCGCACCGACTGGCAGCGCGGACCTTCCGTGCCGTCCATGTTGAGCGGCAAGCCAATCACAAGCGCTTTGACCTCATGCTTTCTCACGAGTTGGTCGAGCGAGGCGAGATCAGCTGCAAGCTTCGTGCGCTTCAAGGTGGTGAGGGGCGTCGCCAGCATGCGCATCACGTCCGTGGTCGCGATGCCGATCGTCTTGCTGCCGAGATCGAGCGCCATCAACCGGCCGTCGCGCACCAGCAAGGTCTTGAGTTCTGAAAATTCGACGACAGGCATTCAGGCGACTTTCCCGGTGAGCCAGGCTTCCGCCTGGTCGGCGACACGCTCCCAGCCGGGCTGGCCGAGCACCCAGTGTCCCTGGCCTTCATACTCGACATGGTCGGCGACGTGGGCGAATTGACGGGCGGTGCGACGAACGACGCCGGGCGGCACGAGCCTGTCCTTCTCTGCGCCGACGAAAAGCAGCGGTACCGTCACGCGTCGTGGATCGACGGTCGCGGCTTTCCTTCTGTCGAGCCATGGCAGGCCGATCTCGAGCAGCGCACGTCCCGATTCATGGACGAAGCCCGCATGCTCCGTCGCACCAGTGACACGATCGGATGTGTTGAATGTGTAGGCCAGTGCCTCGGCGAGCGTCGCGCGATGCGGCTTGCGCCACCAACCCCAGCGCGCCTGGATGCGGGCGAAGGCCAGGACGTTGGATGGCCGGAGCGCGATCACGCTCGACGGCGGGGCCGGCGTGAGCAGCACACCCGCCCGGGCGAGGCCCTTGGCGCAGAGGAGAAGAGCGATGAGGCCGCCCATGGAATGGCCGATGACGACCGGTTTCTCCGGCAAAGCGAGAAGGGTCGCTTCGAGGTCGGCGACATAGTCGTGCAGGCTGGTTTCACCGAGTGCGGCTGGCGGGGAGGCGGCGGGCGCATCGTGGTGTCGCAGATCGTGTGCAATCGTCTGCCACCCGCGATCCTCGAGGAAGGGGCGCCAATTACGCCACACGGCGGATGTTCCCCACATGCCGTGAATCAGGACTGCCACCCGAGCCATCGCAAAGGTTATAAGGCGTGCAACCGACCGGGTCGACAAGCGCCCGCAGCAGAGGTGTTCAGGTAAGGTGACAGATACTCTCTACGCCCTGCTGGCGATCGCCGTCGTTCTGACCGTCGTCAGCGTGCTCGTGCCGCTCGCCGAACGGTTCAGGCTGCCTCACACCGTTCTGCTGGCGATCGCCGGCATGGGCATGGGCTTCCTGGGCTCGTGGATCATCAGCGGCAACGTCAGGCTGGGAATCCTCAGCGACGCCTTCGTCGGCCTCGACAAGTTGGAAGTTGGCACGGAATTGTTCCTGCCACTGTTCCTGCCGCCGCTGCTGTTCACCGCCGGCCTCACGATCGATGTGCGGCGCCTGATGGACGAAGTCCATGCGGTGCTCCTGCTGGCGATCGTCGCAGTGCTGGTCTGCATCGCCTGCGTTGCGGGCGTCGTGCACCTGGCGACCGGCATGGACATCGTGGTCTGCCTGTTGCTCGGCGCCGTGGTTTCGACGACCGATCCGGCCGCCGTCATCGGCATTTTCCGCGATGTCGGTGCGCCCAAGAGACTGTCGATCCTGGCCGAGGGCGAGTCGCTGCTGAACGACGCCGTGGCCATCGCCGCCTTCGGACTGTTCATGGGCATCCTGGTGGCGCGTGCGTCGGGCGATTCCGCCATGCCGGCCGATCCCACCTCGGCGATCGGCGTCTTCCTGCGCGAATTCGTCGGCGGTCTGGTGCTGGGCTTTGCCATGGCGCGGGTGGCGATCATGATTCTGCCGCGGCTGGGTGAGTCCGACGCCGCCATCGCCTCCGTCACCGTCAGCCTCAGCTACCTCAGCTTCATCGTCGCCGATCGCTACCTGCACGTCTCCGGCGTCGTCTCGGTCGTCATGGCCGCGCTAACGATCGCGGCCTATGGGCCGACCCATCTCCATCCGCGGCAATGGACGGCGCTGCGCCAGGTCTGGGCCCAGCTCGAATTCTGGGCGAACTGCCTCATCTTCGTTTTGGCTTCGATGGTCGCGGCTGACGTGCTGTTGAAGATCACGTGGCTCTATGTGTGGGGCGTTCTCGCCGTCGCCATCGGCGCCTTCTCGGCGCGCGCGCTGGTGGTGTTCGGCATGCTGCCGGTCCTCGAGACCTTCAAGCTCGTCCAGCCGGTAAACCGCCGATACAAGGCGATCCTGGTCTGGGGCGGCCTGCGCGGTGCGGTGACGATCGTGCTGGCCATGGTCGCGTCAGGCAACGAGCAGCTTCCCGAGCCGGTCCGCGACTTCATCGCCATCTCGGCCGTCCTCTTCGTGCTCTTCACGTTGTTCGTGAACGCAACGACTCTCGGCCTCGTGATGCACCTGTTCGGCCTCGACAAGCTCAGCCGGCTGGAGCTGGCGCTGCGCGACCGAGTCCTCGCGCTCTCGCGCATCAACGTCGACCGGCATCTGCAACAGATCATCCGCCAGCACAACGAGCGCACCGACGGCTTTGCCGTCGATCCGGCCTCCGCGGGCGACCCGGCTGTGGAGCCGGTCCCGCCGGACCTGGCGCTCGACCTGGAGGAGAGGGTCAAGATCGGCCTGGTGACGCTCTGCACGCGCGAGAAGGAGCTCTATCTGGAGCAGTTCCAGCAGCAGATCCTGTCGCGGCGCATGGTGGCGATCCTGGCCGCAAACGCCGACCGTCTGATCGACACGGTCCGCGACAAGGGCGTCGAGGGTTACGAGGAATGGCTCGCGGAGATCTCGAACCCCGACTACGGCTTTCGTATCTCGCTGTGGCTGCACCGGCGCTTCGGCTTCGAGCGCATGCTGACCGATCGGCTGGCCGATCGCTTCGAAATCCTGATGGTGTCGCTCAGCGTCCTGGGCGAACTCGCGGTGTTCAACGCGAACTCGATCGCCGACCTGCTGGAGCACGATGCGGAGAAGCGCCTGGCCTCCCTGATCAGTGATCGCCAGCTTGGCGTGGAAGGCGCGCTGAGGGCGCTGTCGCTGCAATATCCCGGTTACTCGGAGTCGGTACAGCAGCGTCAGCTCGAGCGCGCCGCCATTCGCTTCGAGGGAGCCGAATATGTGCGCCGGCTGCACGAGGGCATCATCAGCCGCGAGGTCTACAACGACCTGCGGGATCAACTGGCCGAACGGCGCGGGGCCGTGAGCGAGCGCCCGCCGCTCGACCTTGGCCTCGAATTGCAGGCCATGATCGGCCGCGTGTCGCTGTTCGCGGCGCTGGATCGGGAGACGATCGTCCAGGTCGGCAAGCGTCTTCGCGCCCTGGTCGCTTTTCCGGGAGAGAAGATCGTCCGGATCGGCGGACCGTCGGATGCTATGTATTTCGTCGCCGCGGGTGAGGTGGTCGTCCACGTCCGCAACATCCAGGTGACGCTGAAGGAGGGCGATTTCTTCGGCGAGATGGGCCTTCTCACCTCGCAGCCGCGAAATGCCGACGTTGTCGCCAACGGCTACTGCCACCTGCTCGTCCTCGACAAGCGGGACTTCAACAAGATCCTCGCGCGCCGGCCCGACGTGCGCCAGGAAGTCGAAGCGGTCGCGGCCCGCCGCATCGCGGAGAACGAAGCCAAAGCGGCCTCCTAGTCGGGTTGCTCCTGCAAGGCAAACCGGCTACCAACCGCGAATATTGCTTTGTTTCTGGGCGTTTTGGAGTGCTGGAATGTCGCTCGACAAGGACACGGTGGCGCGCATCGCGCGGCTGGCCCGTCTAAAGGTTCCCGAGGAAGAGCTGGCGCCACTTGCTGGCGAGCTGTCAGGCATCTTTGCGTGGATCGAGCAACTGAACGAGGTCGACACCAATAACGTCGAGCCGATGTCGTCGGTTTCCGACGTGACGCTGCCGATGCGCGCCGACAAGGTCACCGACGGTGGCGTCGCGGCCCGGGTGCTGGCCAATGCGCCGGGCGGCGCGGTGTACATCGATCCGTCGGACAAGAATGCCGGCGGCTTCTTCACCGTGCCGAAGGTGGTGGAGTAGACGATGGCGGCTCTTACCGATCTCACCATCGCGCAGCTCTCGGCGACGCTTGCCAAAAAAGAGGCGAGTGCCCTCGAGGTGGCCGATGCGCACCTGAAGAAGCTCGACGAGCATCGCGCACTCAACGCCTTCATCACCGAGACGCCGGACCAGGCGCGCGAGATGGCCAAGGCCTCCGACGCACGCCGCGCCAACGGCGAGGCAGGGCTGCTCGAGGGCGTGCCGCTCGCGATCAAGGACCTGTTCTGCACCGAAGGCGTTCAGACGACGGCGGCATCGAACATCCTCAAGGGCTTCGTGCCCCAATACGAGAGCACGGTGACGGCGAACCTGTGGAAGTCGGGCGCGGTGATGGTCGGCAAGACCAACCTCGACGAGTTCGCCATGGGCTCGTCGAACATGACCAGCCATTTCGGCGGCGTCGAGAATCCGTGGAAGCGCAGGGGCGACAACCGCAAGCTGGTGCCGGGCGGCTCGTCGGGCGGCTCGGCCGCCGCGGTCGCGGCCTACATGGTGCCGGGCAGCACCGGCACCGACACAGGCGGTTCGATCCGCCAGCCGGCGGCGTTCTGCGGCATCGTCGGCCTGAAGCCGACCTATGGCCGCTGCTCGCGCTGGGGCGTCGTGGCCTTCGCCAGCTCGCTCGACCAGCCGGGCCCGTTCGCCCGCACCGTCGAGGATACGGCCATCCTGCTGCAGGCGATGTCGGGCCACGACCCGAAGGATTCGACCTCGGCGCCGCTGCCGGTGCCGGATTTCGCCGCCGCGGCGCGCAATCCCGACATCAAGGGCATGAAGGTCGGCATCCCCAAGGAGTACCGCGTCGACGGCACGTCCGAAGAGATCGTGGCGCTGTGGGCCAAGGGCATGGAGATGCTCAAGGCGGCCGGAGCGGAGCCGGTCGAAGTCTCGCTGCCGCACACCAAGTACGCGCTGCCGGCCTATTACATCGTGGCGCCGGCCGAGTGCTCGTCCAACCTCGCGCGCTACGACGGCGTGCGCTTTGGCCTCCGGGTACCGGGCAAGGATCTGACCGAGCTCTACGAGAACACGCGCGGCGCGGGCTTCGGCAAGGAAACGCGGCGCCGCATCCTGATCGGCACCTACGTGCTCTCGGCCGGCTACTACGACGCCTATTACAAGAAGGCGCAGCAGATCCGGGCGCTAATCGCGAGCGACTTCAAGCAGGCCTTCGAGAAGTGCGACGTGCTGCTGACGCCGACCGCGCCGACGGCGGCCTTCGCGGCGGGCGACAAGATGGACGATCCGGTGACCATGTATCTCAACGACATGTTCACCATCCCTGCCTCCATGGCCGGCCTGCCGGGCATCTCGGTGCCGGCCGGCATGGACAAGGACGGGCTGCCGCTCGGCCTGCAGCTGATCGGCCGTTCCTTCGACGAAGAGACGCTGCTGCGGGCGGCGGCGGCCCTGGAGAAGGCCGCGGGCTTCAACGGTCGCGCGGCCGGGTACTGAGATGTCGGCGGAACTCTACGCCGCCTATCTCCTCGCCACGCTTGCCGTCGTCTTCATTCCGGGGCCGACGGCAACGCTCGTGATTGCCAACAGCCTGAAGCACGGTGCGCGATCGGGTCTGCTGAACGTCGCCGGAACACAGCTCGGCCTCGCGGCGATGATCGGTGTTGTCGGCATAGGCCTCACCTCCATGGTCGAGGCGATGGGCCACTGGTTCGATTGGGTGCGCATTGCCGGCGCGCTCTATCTCATGTGGCTTGGCTGGAAGATGATCCGTAATGCGGGCGGCGATGATGTGGCGGGCGCAGCACACGTGGCACCGCGTGGTGGATTTGTTCTGCAGGGCGCAGTGGTTGCCCTCAGCAATCCGAAGACTCTGTTGTTCTTCGGGGCGTTCTTTCCGCAGTTCGTGGATCCATCGCGCGATTTCGCTTTCCAGATTTTCGTTATGGGACTTACGGCGATGGCCGTCGCTGCCATCGTCGACGGCAGCATTGCATTGGCCGCCGGACGTGCGGGGCATCTGCTTTCCGCCAAGCGAGTTCGATTGATGTCGCGCGTTAGCGGAACTGTGCTGATAAGCGGCGGTGTTTGGCTGGCATTGTCGCGCCGCTGAAGTTTACACTCCGGTCAAACTCCGGAGGAACGACCAATGGCTGACTACGATCTCGTCATACGCAAAGGCAACCTGGCGGACGGCACGGGCGCGGCTATCCGCGAAGCCGACGTCGCGGTCAAGGACGGCAAGATCGCCGCCGTCGGCAAGGTGAGCGGGCAGGGCAAGGAAGAGGTCGACGGCAAGGGCATGCTGGTCACGCCCGGCTTCGTCGACATCCACACTCATTATGACGGCCAGGCCACCTGGGATTCCTACCTCCAGCCCTCGAGTTGGCACGGCGTCACCACGGCGGTGATGGGCAATTGCGGCGTCGGCTTCGCGCCGGTGAAGATCGAGGACCGCCAGCGCCTGATCGAGCTGATGGAAGGCGTCGAGGACATTCCCGGCGCGGCGCTCGACGAGGGCCTGAACTGGTCGTGGGAATCGTTCGGCCAGTATCTCGACGCGCTCGATGCCAAGCCGCGCGACATGGATCTCGGCGCCCAGCTGCCGCACGGCGCGCTGCGCGTCTTCGTGATGGGCGAGCGCGCTGCTCGCCTGGAAGAGGCGACGTCCGAAGAAGTGGCGCAGATGCGTGCGCTGACCACGCAGGCGATGCGCGACGGCGCGCTCGGCTTCTCGACCTCGCGCACGCTGAACCATCGCACGGTGAAGGGCGATCCGACGCCGTCGTTGCGCGCTTCAGAAGAAGAATTGCTGGGCATCGCGCTCGGCATGACGGATGCCGGCCGCGGCGTCATCGAATTCATCTCCGACTTCAACACGCCCAATCCCGAGAGCGAGTTCGAGATGCTCGACCGCCTGCTCACGGCGTCGGGTCGTCCGTTCTCGGTGTCGCTGGCGCAGCGCCATTCGCGTCCCGACGGTTGGCGTCGCCTGCTCGGCCTCGTCGAAGGCCTTGTCGCCAAGGGTCACAGCGCCAAGGCGCAGGTCGCGCCGCGGCCGATCGGCGTGCTGCAGGGCCTGCAGGCCAGCCGCATCCCGTTCTCGATGTGCGCCGCCTACAAGGAGATCCAGCACAAGACGGTCGAGGAGCGGCTTGCGATCATGCGTGATCCGGCCTTCCGGGCGCGCATCCTCAAGGAGAGCCATGAACCGATGCGCTCGGAGATGGCGCAGCGTCTCACCGACTTCGACCGCATGTTCCCGCTGGGCGATCCCCCGAACTACGAGCCGCCGCAGGAGACCTCGTTCGGCGCCCGCGCCGCGCGCGAAGGCCGCGATCCGCGCGAGCTGATCTACGACTATCTGATCGAAGGCGAGGGCAAGAACTTCATCTTCGCGCCGTTCGCCAACTACGCGGCCTACAATCTCGACTGCTGCAGCGAGATGATGCAGAGCCCGCACACGCTGATCGGCCTCGGCGACGGCGGCGCGCATGTCGGCCTGATTTCCGACGGTTCCTATCCGACGTATCTGCTCCAGCACTGGGGCCGCGACCGCAAGCAGGGCCGGCTCGACGTGTCATGGCTGGTGAAGCGCCACACGCAGGACAATGCCCAGGCCGTGGGCCTCGGCGATCGCGGCGTTGTGGCGGTCGGCAAGAAGGCCGACCTCAACGTCATCGACTTCGACAAGCTTCGCGTCGAAGCCCCGATCATGAAGTGGGACCTCCCAGCCGGCGGCAAGCGCCTGCTGCAGCGGGCGACGGGCTACCGGGCGACAATCGTGAACGGCCAGGTCACGTATCGCGACGGCGAGGCGACCGGCGCGTTGCCGGGGCGCCTGGTGCGCGGCGCGCGGGCTGGCTGACCGCCCCGCGCGCAATCGGCATCGAGTGCGCTCAGTCGCCCTTGATGTCGTTTTCCTTGATGACCTTGAACCAGCGGTCCTGTTCGCTCTTCTGGTAGGCGGCGAACTCCTCGGGTGAGGTCGTCAGGATTTCCATGTTGAACTGGTCGATGAACTTCTGCGTCACATCGGGCGCCAGCACCGCCTTCTTGATCTCGGCATGCATGCGATCGACGATCGGGCGCGGCGTGCCGGTCGGCGCATAGACGCCCCACCACGAATAGGACGGGAAGCTCTTCACGCCCTGCTCGATGAGCGTGGACGTGTCAGGCAGCGCCGGCGTGCGCTTCTCGCCGGTCACGGCGAGCGCGCGCACCTTGTTAGCGCGGACGTGCGGGCTGAACGACGTCAGGCTGCCGATGGCGACGTCGGTGACGCCGGCCAGGATGTCCTGGTTGAGCGGCCCGCCGCCCTTGTAGGGGATCAGGTTGAGGTCGACGCCATTCTCCTTCTTGATGAGCGTCATCAGCACCAGCGCCTGGCTGGCGCCGAGCACGCCGACATTGACCTTGCCCGGTCGCGTCTTGGCGTCGGTGATCACCTCGGCGAAGGTCTTGTAGGGCCGGTCGGGATGCGCGCAGATCGCCTGCGGCGTGCGGCCGATCAGCATGACGTTGAAGAGCTCGGAGTCCTTGTAGGGCAGGCCCGACGCGAAGGCGGGATTGAGGATGTGACTGTCGAAGGTCAGCATCCAGGTCTGGCCGTCGGGCGGCGCCTTGGCGGCGATCGCCGAGCCGACTGCACCGGTGCCGCCCGGCTTGTTGTCGACGAGGATGTTCCAGCCCGTATTCTCGATCATCTTGGCCTGGATGATGCGCGCCACCGGGTCGGTCGAGCCGCCGGGCGGGAAAGGCACGATGATTTTGAGTGCGCCCTTGGGCCAGTCGGCCGCGCTTTGGGCGCGGACGAGGGCCGGTACCGCCAGCGTCGTTGCGGCAGCGCCAGCGAGCAGCGCACGGCGTTTGAACGTCGTCATGTAGTCCTCCCTGCAATCACGTCTTGTTATGGGCGAGCCTGATCCGGCCGCTCCTTGCTCAGCGTTTTACTTCAGCAGCTTCCACGTCGGGAAGGGCGATATTGTGGCGCTACTGCCGGTCGGAAATGGAGAAGGGGTTGCCGTCAGGGTCCTTGCCCTCGCAACGCACGAGACCGGGGCCGGACATGACTTTCGACATCTTCGCACCCCGGCCGACCAGTTCCTTACGGGCGGCTTCGATATCTGGAGCCCAGAATCCGATCTTGGGCGGCCGCCGGCCGACTTCCGACGTGCCGTTATGCAGGGCGATGACACAGCCATTGGCGTCGAATTCCTTCCAGCCCTTCTCGTCCTTTCGCAGGCGAAGGCCCAGCACGTCGCGATAGAAGGCGGTCATTCCCGGCATGTCCTTCGTGAAAAGGATGATCCGACACATGGAAAGCTTCATGGAATCCCCCGATTTCGGGGAGCAGGCCACGGATCGATTTTTTTGCCAAGCGAGGCGGTATTGGCTATCTACCGGCCATGTCGCTTATCAAAGGTGAAACCGGCGATTGGGAAATCGTCCTGGGGCTGGAAGTCCACGCCCAGGTGATCTCCGACGCCAAGCTTTTCTCCGGCGCGCCGACGACGTTCGGCGCCGATCCCAACACCCAGGTGTCGCTGGTCGACGCCGCCATGCCCGGCATGCTGCCCGTGATCAACGCGCGCTGCGTCGAACAAGCGGTCCGGACCGGACTCGGGCTCAATGCCAGGATCAACCTGCGCTCGATCTTCGACCGGAAGAACTATTTCTACGCCGACCTGCCGCAGGGCTACCAGATCTCGCAGTTCAAGGACCCGATCGTGGGCGAGGGCACGGTCGAGATCGACCTGCCAGACGGCAAGACGCGAACCATCGGCGTCGAGCGGCTGCATCTCGAGCAGGATGCGGGCAAGAGCCTGCACGACCAGCATCCCAGCCAGACCTATGTCGACCTGAACCGGTCGGGTGTGGCGCTGATGGAGATCGTCAGCAAGCCCGACATGCGCACGGCCGACGAGGCTGCGGCCTATCTCACCAAGCTGCGCTCGATCGTGCGCTATCTCGGCACCTGCGACGGCAACATGGACGAGGGCTCCATGCGCTGCGACGTGAACGTCTCGGTGCGCAAGCCGGGCGATCAGCTCGGCACGCGCTGCGAGATCAAGAACGTGAACTCGATCCGCTTCGTGAAGCAGGCCATCGAGTACGAAGCGCGGCGCCAGGTCGAGATCATCGAGGGCGGCGGCAAGATCACCCAAGAGACGCGCCTGTTCGATCCGGGTCGCGGCGAGACGCGCTCGCTGCGCTCCAAGGAAGACGCGCATGACTACCGCTACTTCCCCGATCCCGACCTGTTGCCGCTGATCTTCACGCAGGAATATGTCGACCAGATCCGCGCAACTCTGCCGGAGCTGCCTGATGCTCGGAAGAACCGCTACATCAAGGACTACGGCCTCTCGCCCTACGACGCGGGCGTGCTGACGGCCGAGAAGGCGACGGCCGAGTTCTTCGAAGCCGTCGCCAAGGGGCGCGACGCCAAGCAGGCGGCCAACCTGGTGACGGGCGATTTCTTCGCCATGCTGAACCGCCGCGGCGCCAGCTTCGAGACCTCGCCGATCAGCGCCGCCAACCTCGGCAAGCTGCTCGACCTGCAGGCCGACGGCACGATCTCGGGCCGAATCGCCAAGGACCTGTTTGTCGCCATGGAGGAGACGGGCAAGGACCCGGCCGTCCTGGTCGAGGAGCGCGGCCTGAAGCAGGTGACCGATACCGGCGCCATCGAGGCCGCCATCAAGGCCGTGATCGACGCCAATCCGGGACAGGTGACGGCCTACAAGGCCAAGCCGACGCTTATGGGCTGGTTCGTCGGGCAGGTCATGAAGTCGACCGGCGGCAAGGCGAACCCGAAGATCGTGAACGAGCTGCTGAAGAAAGCGCTCGACGCCTGACCATGACCGCCAAGCTCTACGCCATGACCTGCGGCCGACTGGTCGGTCGCCTCAAGGACATGATCGAGGGCGAGGACGGGCAGGTCGCGTTGCCCATTCCATCCTACCTGATCGAACACCCCAAGGGCCGGGCGGTGTTCGACACCGGCATGCACCCTCAGTGCCGCACCGATGCGGCGGGCCGGATGGGCGCCGGCGTGGCGCGCATCTTCGGCTTCGAGCAGTACGGGCCCGAGGACGACATCAAGTCGCGGCTGGAATCGATCGACCGCGATCCCGGCAAGGTCGACTTCATCGTGAACAGCCACCTGCATTTCGACCATGCCGGTGGCAACGAGCTGGTGCCCAACGCCACCATGGTCGTGCAGAAGCGCGAATGGGAAGCGGCGCGGGATCCCGAGCTGGCGGCCAAGGTCGGCTTCTTCCGCGCCGACTTCGACCATGGCCACAAGGTGAAGCAGGTCGAGGGCGAGCACGACCTGTTCGGCGACGGCTCCGTCGTCTGCATCCCGACCTATGGCCATACCCCCGGCCACCAGTCGCTGAAGGTGCGGACCGAGGCGGGGGAGATCGTGATCACAGGCGATGCCTGCTACTTCTGCCGAACCTTGCGCGAGCGCCGTCTGCCGCGCTTCGTCTACGACCGTGAGCAGATGTTGGCGTCGCTCGACCGGCTCGAAGCCCTCGAAAGAGGTGGCGCCCGCCTGTTCTTCGGCCACGATCCGGACTTCTGGAAGGACGTGCCCCAGGCGCCGGTTCCGGCGTTCTGAGGCACGTCTACAGATCTAACCGTCGATCGGCAGGCCGAGCGCCACGCGACCGGCCAGCTTCTGCTGCGGACCGTCCTGCAGCGGATGGAAGCGGGCGGCTTGGACGTCGCGGAACAATCGCTCCAGCCCGGTGCTGCGGAAGTAGCCTTCGCCACCGGCAGCGGTCATCGCCAGCTCCACCGTCTTGATCGCGCTTCGGGCGACCAGGGCGCGATGCATGAACACTGTGTTCGTCGTGTCCGCTCCGGGCTGCGCCGTCTCGGCAAAGGCGATCATGCTTCGGTGCGCAATGCGCGTGGCCGCAAGTTCCGTATCCATTCGGCCGACCGCCTCGACGACGTCTGCGGGCCGCTTCCGGCTGGCCATCGTGAGGGCGATGTCGCGTGCCGCTTCGGCGACGCCGGTATAGACCGCGTAGATCAGCGGGATGGCGACCATCGAGATCAGATGGAACGAGGGATGCCAGACGCCGCTGGGGCGGCGTGCGGCGATCGCGGCGTCGGCCACGAACACGTTCTCGAACTTCACGCTATTCGAGGCCGTGCCGCGCATGCCGAGCGTATCCCAATTCTCGACGATGGAGATGCCGGCGCTCTTCACCGGTACGCCGAACTGCAGGGCCGTCGGGCCGTCGGTGGTCTGCTCGACCGCGCCGGTCATGAAGAGGTCGGCCGAGGGCGAGCCGCTGGCGAAGATCTTCTGGCCGCTGACCTTGTAGCCGCCGTCGACCTTCTCGGCAGTACCCGAGCCCGTGAGCCAGTCCGAACCGCCCGAGGAGAGAAGCTGGATGCGCTCGGCGGCGACACGCTTCAGCAGGCCGTCGACCGGCGCCTTCTGGTTGTGCCAGCGCCAGGTCGCCGCCGCGACGGAATGGGTATGCATGGCCAGGACGAGGGCAGTGGCGCTGCAGTGATGGGCGAGCGTGCGCAGCATGCCCGCCAGTTCCAAGCGCGAGAGGCCGGAGCCGCCGAACTCCGCCGGCACGGCGAGTTCCAGAAAGCCATGCTCCCGGAGCAGGGCAATGTTGGCGCCGACGTAGCGATTCTCCGCGTCGCAGGCGCGGCCCTCCTCGGCGATCTGCGGGCCGAGTTTCACAAGTTCGCTTGCCCAATTGACGGGAATTAACCTGTGCAAAGTCTGTGTGGCCATCGTTGCCTCCTTCACTTTTCGGCAGGGCGATGTATCCTCCCTGAGGGAAATTCACACAATGACTGCAACGCCGTCTTCCTTTGCCGAGACACCGGCCGCGGATGTGCTGGCAGACATGCTGCGCGCCGTTCGGCTGACGGGTGCCGTTTTCCTCAAGGCAAGCTTCACCGAACCGTTCGGCATCCTGTCGCCGCAACGCTACGATACTTTGGTTCCGATGGCGCACCTGCGCCATGTCAGCGTTTTCCACCTCATCGCTTCTGGCGGCTGCATGATCGAGACGGCCAGCGGCGAACGCCATGCGCTCGAGGCCGGAGATCTCGTGCTGTTGCCCTATACGGCGGAGCACAAGCTGTGGCGCGGCGACTCGCCGAAGCTGGTGTCGGCCTCGACGATCGTCACGCGCGATCCCAAGGAGGGAGTGTGGACGTTCAGTCATGGCGGTGGCGGAACGGAGACTCGATTCGTCTGCGGCTTCATTGAATCGGCCGAGATGATGGTGTCGCCCATGTTCCGGTCGCTGCCGGAAGTGCTGATCGAACGGACTGGCGACGATGCGATCGGTTCGGGCATCGCCACCGTCATCTCCGATCTCCTGGCACGGGTGGAACTGCTGGACCGCGGCGCGGAGCTGGCGCTCGGGCGCATGATGGAGATGCTGTTCGTCGAAATCCTGCGCCGCCATATCGGGCGGCTGCCACCGGGCAGCAAGGGCATACTGGGGGCATTGAACGACCCCGTGGTCGGGCGCGCGTTGCAACTGCTGCATGCGGCGCCCGCGCGACACTGGACGGCGGACCTTCTCGCGCGGGAAGCAGGATCGTCACGCACGGTGCTGGGCGAGCGCTTCAACTCGCTGCTCGGCAAGCCGCCGATCGAGTATCTAACCGGCTGGCGCATCCAGCTTGCGGCCGACCGGCTGCGCAACAGCCAGGACGGCATCGCCCGGATTGCCGGGGACATCGGCTACGAGTCGGAGGCGGCGTTCAATCGCGCGTTCAAGAGCGAGACCGGTATGACGCCCGGCCGCTGGCGGACGGGCGGCGGCGACAGCCCCCAGCACATGCCGTTGCAGTTCAAGTCGCCCCTGATTCCCAAGAGCGCCCTAACCAAGAGCGCCTGAATGGTCCCGTCAGTTCTGCGGGATGAACTCGATCATGAGGCCGCCGGTCTGCTCCGGCGCGACCAGCACGCGATCTCCCTCCGCCAGGGCAAAGGGCACGTTGTTGGCGCTGAGCAGGCCCTGCAGCGGGCGCGCCCGTTCGACGGCGATGGCGGCGCCGACGATCGCCGGCAATTCGCCCGGCATCATCATCTCGAGCGCCTTGTACTCGAGCTGGAAGGCGAGGGGCGACCAGATCAGCAGCTCGACGGAGCCCGCCTTCACCACGGTGCAGCCATCGAAGATCTCCTCGACGGTGGCGCCCCAGGCAGCTTTCAGCGCCTTGGCGATTTCCTTCGGCGTCTCGGCAATGGCATGGATGGCCATCATGCCCAGCGCACCGTTGGGATGAACGATCCATTCCGGCTCCATGAAGGCATCCGGCGTCTCATGCTTCACCGGGAACCAGGGAAGGGGGCCGGCGCTCTCGCCTACCACGACACCGGCATCGACCTCGAAACCGTCCTCGGTTTCCCAGGCGTGGGTGCGCTCCTCGCCGTCGAGTTCCGGGACGTTCATTGCGAGTGAAACCAGCGCCGGATCGTCCTGCAGCAGCTCGATATAGTTCGGGATGTCGTCGCGGTCCGGCTGGAAGCAGATGCAGCGCGGCTCGACGCCCTCGGGCGTCAAATTGAAGCCCAGTTGGGCCAGCCGAACGGCGATCGCCGCCGGGTCGGAGGCCGCCACCGAGAGATGATCGATATCGCGCGCTGAAATTTTCATGTCCGCTCATACAGGCTTAACCATGCTGCGCTCAAGTGCGATGCTGACGCGTTGGAACTCACGGGAGGAATCGATGTCCAAGATGACGCTTTACGGTATCTGGCTGAGCGGCCCGACCTACAAGGCTGGCCTCGCAATGTCGCTGATGGGGCAGGAATTTGCCTACAAGCATGTCGACCTCCGGGCCGGCGCGCACAAGCAGCCGGATTACCTTGCCATCAACCGCTTCGGCCAGGTGCCGGCGCTGGTCGACGGCGATCTCAAGCTCTGCCAGTCGGGCTCGATCCTGCTCTACCTCGCCGACAAGTTCGGCAAGATGGGCGGCAAGACGGCCGAAGAGAAGGCGCGCGTCCGCGAGTGGCTGTTCTGGGAGTTCGACCGCCTTGCCTCGAACATCTACCGGCCGCGCGCCATCAAGCGCGGATTCATGAAGGCCGACGACAACGTCCACCAGATGTACGTCAACCAGGCCGGCGATGCGCTGAAGGTGCTCGACGCCTCGCTCGCCAAGTCGGACTTCCTGGTCGGCAACGAGGCGACCGTGGCGGATGTCGCGGTCTATGGCGACGTGGCCTATGCCGAGGAAGGCGCGATCGATCTCTCGCCCTATGCCAACGTGAAGGCCTGGATGGCGCGCATCGAGAAGCTGCCGGGCTTCAAGAAGTACGAGGACGTCCTGCCGAAGCAGGACGCGGCCTAAGCCCGAACCCTTTCATCTCTGCCCAGCTTGCCTCGACCGCGGTGCGGTCGAGGTCGCGTGTGATGAAGACCAGCCGGGACCGGCGGTCGTCGTCGGGCCAGCGGGCGAGCAGGGTGGGCGGATGGAAGGTGCGGTGCACGCCGTGGATCACCAGCGGCTGGCTTTCACCGATCACGTCGAGCACGCCCTTCACCCGCAGCAGCCGGTCGCCCCATGCGGCGCGCACGGCCATCAGCCAGCGGTTGAAGAAGTCCCAGTCGAGCGGCTCCTCGAAGGTGAGGCAGAACGAACCGATGTGGGCATCGTGCCGTGAGCGGTCGTGGTGATGATCGTGATGTGCGTGATCGTGAGCCTCGGCATTGAGCCAGGCCTGCACCTTGTCGCTTTTGCCCGAAGCGTCGAACGGGCCTGAGTCGAACAGCAGGGCCGGATCGACATCGCCCTGCACGATCTCGAAGAGAGAAGCACCCGGATTGAGTCCGGTCAGCCTCGCGCGCAGCCCGGCGCTGGCGGCGATCTCGGCGAGATCGGTCTTGCTGATCAGCAGCCGGTCGGCGACGGCCGCCTGCTTCACGGCTTCTGGATGTTCGTCGAGTTGCCGTGCGCCGTTCACGGCGTCGATCGTCGTGACCACGCCATCCAACCGGTAATCATGGCTGATCATCGGATGATTGAGAAGGAGCTGCAGGATCGGCGCGGGGTCGGCCAGGCCGGTCGTTTCAAGCAGTACGCGGTCGAACGGCGGCGTCTCTGCCCTGGCCCGGCGTTGCGCGATGTCGCGCAGGGTCTTGTCGAGATCGCCCTGGATAGTGCAGCAGACGCAGCCCGATTGCAGCAGCACCATGTCGCCGCCGACCTGTTCCATGAACAGATGATCGAGCCCGACCTCGCCGAATTCGTTCACCAGCACCAGGCTTCGGGCCATGCGTGGATCGCCCAGGACACGGTTGAGGAGGGTAGTCTTGCCGCTACCGAGGAAGCCGGTGATCAACGTCACCGGCATGCGCTCGGCCGACTTGTCAGGGTCGAACAGGCTCATCGTGTGACATCCCTGTGAAATGCATATGTAACAACATAACCGATGTCGCTTCTGCTTGACGATGCAACCTGAGGGTATGACGCTCCCCACATCAACAATAAAAGGAGGGGCGTCCATGGACTCGAGATATCTTCAGGACAAGGAAGAGCTCAAGCGGCCGCAACAGGAGATCGACGAGGATCGTCGCTCGTTCCTGACGGCGGGCCTCGTCGGCGGAGCGGTTGCAGCTGGCACATTGGCCGCCGGCGTCGCGCATGCGCAGCAGGTGGCACAGGCACCTGCGCTGTCGAACGCAGCCTGGTGGCCGCATCCCAAATGGGGCAAGGACGACCAGGCCGGCGCCTCGAATTACATGACACCGGCCAAGGTCCTCGACACGGTGAAGCTGATCAAGGACGGCAAGGTCTATCGCATCGGCCGCATCTACGAATCGGCCATGCCCAAGTTCGGCGAACGCGCCTTCACCTTGCGCATTCCCGGCGGCCCGACGGGTGGCCCGTTTGGCACCAACAAGCTGATCTACAACGACGAGTACCTGTCGACGGAGATCGGCCAGACCGGGACGCAGTTCGACGGCCTCGCGCATATCGGCATCCAGATGGGCAAGGACGGCGATAAGAACGAGATGCGCTACTACAACGGCGTCACCGAGCAGGAGATGGGCAGCGCCTACGGCATGAAGAAGCTCGGCATCGAGGCCGTGAAGCCGTTCTTCACGCGCGGTCATCTGTTCGACATCGAGGCGGTCAAGGGCGCCATGATGGAAGCGGGCCAGGAGATCACCATCGCCGATCTCAAGGCGGCCCTGCAGAAGCAGAACATGCAGGAAGCCGACATCAAGGAAGGCGATGCCGTGTTCTTCAATACCGGCTGGGGCAAGCTCTGGATGAAGAACAACGACAAGTTCGGCAACGGCGAGCCCGGCATCGGGCTGGAGGCCGCCAAGTGGTTCATCGACAAGGGCATTGCGCTCACCGGCGCCGATACCTGGGGAACCGAGGTTGTGCCGAATCCCAACAAAGATCTGGCTTTCCCTGTCCATGCCGAGCTGATCACCAAGAACGGCATCTTCAATCACGAGAACATGGACTTCACGGGGCTGATCGCCGACGGCAAGTACCAGTTCGCCTACATCTTCTCGCCGGCTCCGATCAGGGGCGCGACGGGATCGAACGGCGGCCCCATCGCGGTGACCTGATCGGATCTGCAACGGCGCGCTGGGGTCCGTCTCTCCAGCTCAAATGGCAACGACTGACGGGTGTCGGTTTCGGTAGTTGCGGAACCCCGCAAAATATAAAAACGCCGTCCTCAAACGAGGGCGGCGTTTTTCGTAATTTTCCCGTTGACGGTCTGATGAGTGGCTCATATAAGCGCGCCTCCCGACGACGAGCGGGGCCGCCGAAAACGCTTCAGAGATTGAGGCGCGGGGATCGAAGGATCCAGCGGGGGCGAAGCTCGACGGCGGTCTCGACCTGCGGGTCGCGTGTTCTATGCATTGTCTGTTAGGAAAGGGATACGCCGGCGGCGGCGATCACGAAGTGCTTCGGCACGGACTGATTTCGTCGTCGCCAGTTCGGAAATTCGACGTAAGTTGGATAGAGTAATTGGTGACGGGATTAATGCTCTTCTAATTCTTCGGAATGTTGAAGAGCCTGTTAAACTTGAGAGTTTGATCCTGGCTCAGAACGAACGCTGGCGGCAGGCTTAACACATGCAAGTCGAACGGTTGTAGCAATACAGCAGTGGCGCACGGGTGAGTAACGCGTGGATATCTGCCTTTTGGTTCGGAATAACTCCGGGAAACTGGAGCTAATACCGGATGGTTCCTACGGGATAAAGATTTATCGCCAAAAGATGAGTCCGCGTACG
>JAESFU010000158.1_pt1 | contig 94412 bp, 66 predicted proteins | sample 9269461 | NCBI WGS metagenome assembly JAESFU01 (sample SAMN14502556, study PRJNA617107) | algae metagenome | isolation source: Stenomitos rutilans HA7619-LM2 and co-occurring heterotrophs from cave walls | place: USA: Waikapalae cave, Hawaii | collected 2009-07-28
ATGCTACCGCTCCGGCGGCCCGGTTCCAAGACTCTCCAGTGGAGGTCAACCCGTGGATAGGAGTTGGTTAACCCTTCCTTGGCTTTAGTCAGCTATTTTTGCCCCCACTTTCGGAGTAACGAAGGGGAACGTGGGGTGGCCCGTGCCATGGTACTGGCGGCACGGCTCGGTATGGCCCTCAGGTAGGGCTTCCTGACCGATAGAATAGCGATCTTCAGGGGTGAAACTTCGCCGAATTTTGCTCATAGTTTCTGAAGGTAGTAGGACTAATCGCCGTGGCGCACCACCTGTTTTGACCAGTTTGTCCAACCATTCAGGGGCTAAGACATGGGGACAGGAGCTAAAATCTTTTCAATACATTGGGTGCACCAATAAAATCATTAAACTCAAAAGCCACGTCAGTAGAAATAGAACGCAGCTTTTGAGTCTATGTAGTCATAATAATGCAATTACCTGCTTCGTCTCAACTTATGGCTTACTGATTTTCAGGGCAAAACCACCACCTGGGGTCATGTTTATATCCAGCGTATCGCCTTTTTTTACGGTTCGGCTGGTTAGCTGATAGTCATTACCCACGCGGTCGGCGTTTTGACCGTCGGAGAAGAGAGTGGCGGTATAAGTTGTGCCGGGTTCTAAAAAATCAAGTTTCAGGATCAGCTTGCGGGGAGTGTAATCGTTAATTCCCCCTACATGCCAGGTTGTGCTTTTCCGGCGGGCGACCACGGCAAAATCACCAACTTTTCCGTCGAGGGGAATGGTTTCGTCCCAGATAGTGGGCATTTTGGCGATGTAGTCGAGAATTACAGGTTCGCTTTCGTAAGTCGTGGGCGCATCGGCCAGCATTTGCAGAGGGGCATAAAACAGAGTAAACATCGCCAGTTGCTGGCAGCGTGTACCCTGTGTCATGGGGCGGGCGGGAACCATGCGCCAGTCCGACTTCACGGCGTTATGCATTCCGCCGGGGGTGTAGTCCATCGGGCCGGCCAGCATTCGCAAAAATGGAATATGCGCTACCTCTTCGGGCGTAGCCTGGTCTGAAAACTTGTTCCATTCCAAGCCCTTTACGGCTTCGTAGTTGATTACATTGGGATAAGCCCGCTCAAGACCTTTGGGAGTGAAGGAGCCGTGAAAATCAACGAGCATTTTCCGTTTGGCTGCTTCGCGGGCCAGCCGTTCGTAGAAAGTAACCACGTACTGATCATCGCGGCTCATGAAATCGACCTTCACACCCGCCACGCCCCATCGCTCAAACTGATCGAGAGCTTCGGTCATCTGCCGGTCGAGGGTGTGCCAGACGCACCACAGGATAATGCCCACTCGTTTACTCTTCGCGTAGGTAAACAGCGCAGGCATATCCAGATCAGCCGGGAGCCGGATACCGTCGTTAGTTTTCACCGACCCGTCGTTTAGTTTCAGCAGGTCGAACTGATCGCTCCACCCCTCATCCATAAGAATGTAGTCGATGCCGTTGCGGGCTGCAAAGTCGATGAAGTACTTGTAGGTATCGGTGTTGTAGCCCGTTTTGAAGGGTACGCCCGTCAGGTTCACAGCGTTCCACCAATCCCAGGCCACCTTGCCGGGTCTGATCCACGACACGTCGGGTAGTTTGTTGTTACCCGCCAGCAGATAGGTCAGATTGTTGTAAAGCAGGTCTTTGTCGTGTTCGGCCAGCACCAGTATTCGCCAGGGAAACGAGCGTGTGCCGTCGGTTTCGGCGATGTAATCGGCAGTTTGGTAAGGTATCCGCTCAAAATGGTTGCCGCCACTCAGTGAGTCGTTTAACACCACCGGCATAAAATGACCTTTAACGCCCCCGATGTCGTTGGCTTCGAGCAACATACTGGGGTAGTCGAACAGGTCGGTTTCGAGTATGGCGGCTTTCACCGGCGCGACATCAACCAGGAACGGCAGGCAGGCTACCCGCCCGGCGGTCAGCGTCGAAAGTTCTTTATACTCGGTTTTGTCCTCATAGAAATTGTGGCCCTTTCCGCTTTGCATCCAGGCGTGGGTTGCTCCCACAAAATTGATAGTAGCCCGCTCATTTTTAATGCGAATCCGGCCCGGCAGGTGTGTCACGAAGCGGTAAGCGATGCCACTGTTGTAGGCCCGGAAAACAACCGAAACGTTATCCCGGAAACTGACCGTCAACTCGTTGAACTGATCGGGGTACGTAGCCGCCATGCCGTAGGGTGGGGTCACGATCTGCTTCACCGACCGCTGGCTGACTTTGCTCACCCGGCTGCCAGCGCCCAGCACCCGGCCATCGGTCAGTTCCAGACCGATAGAATTGTTTTTCGCCACGTCGCGACCCCGGTAATGGACGCTGTAGGTCAGTTGCCCCCCCGCACTAACCGTTACCGAGATGGCCTTGTCGGGCGAGGTGAGGACTTGTGCATAGGTGGCCGTTCCTACCCAGAACAGCATGATACTGAAGCAATAACGGAACGTAATTTGTGTAAGAGGTCTTGATTTAATCCGCATTTGATGATTAGTTTTTGCCTGGTGTCAATACAATCGCGGTCGGCTGGGTAGCTTTCTTTTCAAGCCAAACCACTAAATCTGTCCCCTCCAGACTATCGCGGTAGCCATACCGGAATGTTTTACCACGCGGCACCGGCTTTCCATCGACCAGCAGTGACACGGGACGGTTACCCCAGCCTTTCACAACCAGAGCCGGGTTCTCGATGGGCGAGTCGGTGCTGCCTTCAAGCGTTAGGGTTAGTGGTTTGGCCGCGTTGTTGGCTGTGCAACGTACCTGATACGCCCGCTCGGTAGGGTCGTAGTTGCCCCCGGAGAAGCCGGTAACGCTGTTCAGTTTCAGCCGGGCGGGGTTGCTCCACGACTGGGCCAACGCCACCCAATCGGCCGGTTTTCCGGCGGTCAGGCCGTGCAGCATCACCTTGGTCATGCTGTTTTCGGTTTGGGCGTAGGCCTCCCAGCTCGCGTGTGAGAGCGACGAGTGCGAAGCATAATCGGCATCCATTGCGTAGCGGCCATCGGAGGCTTTCTGGGCAGCGGGCCAGTGGTTCCACCATGGAAACAGGCTCACCTCCCGGCGTAATTCGCCGTGGTAGATGTCCCAGATTGGGTTGGCGGCTGGGGCAATGATCGTGAACGGCTTCAAAGTCGAGTTGGTGTTTACAACGTGGATATTGGCCCCCGCAGGCAGGTTGATGTAGCCATCCTTACCGGCTTCGGGCGGGATGCCGTTTTGCCACGAATACGTATGCGTTTCACCCTTCATGTTCGCCAGCGTGAGCGCACCGGGTTGCAGCACCTGCTCCGGGCGTTGGCCCGGCCCCATCACGACGATCCCTTCGTGCCACTCGTGCGCCGACTGCGGCTGACTGCTGTGGAGCGTGATGGTGCGCGTACCGATGCCGTCGGGATAAATCGTGTACACCTCGTCGGCCCACTCGCCGAAGCCCGTCAGCGTATCGACGCGGGCCTGATTGTCGAAGTTGTCGATGAGGGCATACCGCCAGTGAACCACCACGCGGGCATCGGAGCTTTCGAGTACCCGCACGTGCGAAAACTCGCAGCGTTTGTCGGACATCGGTTCGTGTGAGCCTTTCGCGCTCCACGTTTCCAGAAACTCGTTGTTATACCAGATGCCGTTTTCGGTAATCCAGTGCGGAATGTAGCTCGTACCGTGCCAGAACACAAATTTGGCGGGGCTGTTGTCGAACTGCACCACTACGTCAGCCTGTCCGTTCACGGGCCAGAGTTTATCCCAGGCTTCGTAGTAAGGCAGGGTGGTATAAATCGCACCGAACTTACCCGCCTTCGCTCCCGCTAATGGTAACGACCGCGCGGGCAAAGCAGGCGACACGGTCGTAGCTGTTTTCCGAACATACTCTGATACCTGGCTGGCCGACAGTGCATTATCGTAAATCATTAGTTCGTCGATGAGACCATCGAAAAAGGTATTGACGGCTTCGGTAGCGTTGGGCCGAACGGTGCCAGCGGGTTTCTGCCGGGTACTGCTTTTGCCGATTAGTAACGGTACGTTGATGGCAGGTTCGAGGTCGCCAGTCGTTTTGGTTGAGGCTGCGGGCTTACCGTTGACGTACAGGGTCAGGCCGTCGGCAGGGGAAAATACACCCTGTAGTTGCGTCCACTGCCGGAGTGGAATTCGGTCGGCTCCCTGCACCTCAACCCAGTTGCCGCCCACAAACGCCCGGAACCCCGCGTGACCCAATGCGTCGATACCCAGAAAAAAGCCCTTCCCACTCGCCACGTTTTGGTCGGCTATGGGGCACCAGTGCGTTGGATAAGCGCCGAGAGCCACCCATGCGCCCACACTAAAATCGCCCGACAGGCTAACCGGCGCAACTTCCACGAAGCTCGTGTTCCCGTCGAGTTGCAGCGCATTGCCCACCACGCCCGGTACCGACTTATGAAACGCGCCCACTACCTGTGGCAGCGTCCGACCGGCTGGTGAACCTTTGACCGTCTCAATCAGGGTGTAGTTGCGGTAGATTTCGGGGGCTTTCAACCCTTTGCGGGTCATCGGCTTAACGGTTTCAGTCTGCCTTATCTGGTCGAATGACCAGTATGCTACCGGGTCAGGCGACTGAGCCAATGACGTACCTGAGAGCAGCAGGATTAACTGGATTAGTTTCATTTCTATCAGATTTTGATAGAAGGCAGATTGTTATGATTTTTATGATTCGTACTGATCTCTTTCTACGCACATCCGTATAAATCATAACAATCTGCGTTCCATCTATTTATGCAAAGATTGAATACAGCACAACCAGCGTTAGCAGCAGCAGACCGGCCAGCACCCGCACGTCGGAAAGACCGGTGATTTTGCCCCTGGTGATGATGCTGACGGGATTGTCCCAGGTATATTTCTCGATTACCGCCGGGTCGGGGCGCGGGGTGGCGTAGCTGACGAGGAAGTACACCGCCGAACACAGGCAGAATAGCCACCACGCCTGCATCATGAACGGAATGCCAAGCCCCTCAGACAGATACAGGTGCCCGCTAATGGGTATGAAGTCGATGCAGAACGCTATAACGCCCAGCACAAAACCCGTCCAGAGCGTAACGATGGCCGCTTCTTTGGTACCTCGTTTCGAGAAAACTCCCCAGATAAATACGGTGGCAATGGGCGGAGCCAGCGCTGAAGCAATCTTGTTGATGGCCTCAAAGATGCTCGTGAATCGCCCGCCCTGCGTGGACCAGGCAATCGCCAGCAGCATAATACCTACCGAAGCCACGCGCCCAATATTCACCAGTCGCGAGTCGGATATGGCAGGCCGTATGCGTTTGACAATATCCACAGCCACCAGTGTGCCAGTGCTGTTGAGGGCCGAAGCCATCGTGTTCATCAGGGCCGCCAGCATGGCTGCTCCCAACACGCCTTTCAGGCCAACGGGCATGAGTTCGCTCACCAGAATCGGGAAGGTTTGGTTGGCATCGACCCCAATTTTGTCGCGGAACAGGACCCACGCAATTACCCCCGGCAGCACCAGCATAAACACAGGCAGCAGTTTCAGCACACCCGCAAACAGTGGCCCCACTTGCGCGTCGCGCTGCGTTTTGGCCCCCAGCACCCGCTGCACAATGGTTTGGTCGGAACACCAGTACCAGATACCCAGCACTGGATACCCCAGAAAAACGGCGTACCAGGTCAGGCCCGAATTGGCTTTCCCCGGCGCAATAGCCCGGATGGATTCGTCGCTGTGAAGAATAGACAGTTGCCCCGGTTTGAGTTGCGCTTTGAACTCGGCAAGCGTGTGAATGCCGTGTTCGGGCAGAGCCAGTACCGCAAAAATGGTCAGGATTACGGCCCCGCCAATCAGCACTACGGTTTGGATTGTTTCGGTAATGACCACCGCTTTCAGCCCGCCCAGAACCGTATAAATGGAGGTGATAAACGAGATGACGAGAATCGAGACAATAATATCGACCCCAAAAAACGCCTTGAACACCACGGCCCCTGCATACAGGCTCATACCGAGGTGAACAAACAAGGCCCCCAGGATAGCCATAAACGCCAAAAACGTGCGTGAGGCCGGGCTATACCGTTTTTCGAGAAATTCGGGCAGGGTCGAAATGCGGCTGGTGAAGTAGAAAGGAGCAAAAACTAAGCTCAGGATAATGAGTGTGAATGTAGCCATCCACTCAAAATTACCCCAAACCATGCCCTCGTTGTAACCCGAAGCCGATAGGCCAATTAGGTGAATGGTCGAGATATTGGACGCGAACAGGGCCGCTCCCACCATCGGCCATTTCAGGTTGCGTCCCGCCAGGAAATAAACATCACTGGATATTTTCCCCCGCGACACGGAGAACACACCGATCAACACGATGGCGATCAGATAAAGAATAATAATAGCGGAGTCGATTATTGAGATCGTCATTGGATCGCGCGGGTTATCTCATTGAAAATCTCCTCGGGCAGGGCACCCTGCCGCCAGTCGTCGATGGTGTTTTGAATCTGGCTGATGTTTCTGGCCCCCATCACCACACGGGTGGCTTCGGCCATCGAGAACAGGTAGCGCTGGGCCAGTGTGGGCAGGGGTAAGCCGTATTTTTTAGCAATGTCGTTTACCCGAATCGCGTTCTGAATGTCGCGGTCGGTGATGTACTCGTCGCCGACGGGGGGCGTTTGTGTGTAGGTCTCGAAGCGATTGCCGAGCAGTGAAAAATGCAGGGCCGAAGCGGCATACACGGCCATGTTCTGCTGCTGGTACAGTCCGATTTCTTCCTCGAAAGCAACCAGCGTACAGGCATCTATCCGGCAAAACGTAGACACCACCTGAAACACATTGCCCTGGATGTAGGGCCGGAATGCCACCGATGGGTTGCCACCAATGCCAAGCATGCGCGTGTAACCGGCCTCGCGGAACGATTGGAGCGTTTCCAGAATCTCGTCAATACGGTCGAGCGGCACCCATTGCGGTTCGTGCAGGAAAAGCAAATCGACCGAATCGACACCAAGCAAATCAAGGCTTCGTTTGAGGCTGCTGGTCATGCCTTCGACGGAGTAATCCAGCCGGGCATCGTGGGCCGTTGCCGCTTGTAATCGCCCTACTTTGGTGCTCAGGAAAGGCAAAGCCGGTACGCCGGAGCGGGCTTTCCATTGGCGCAAGGCCCGGCCCACGTAGGTTTCTGAGTTGCTATACGACGGCGACGTATCAAGGCTCGTAATGCCGTTTTCCAGCGCGTAGAGCAGGCAATCGACCGACTCGCCGGGGTCGACCGTGCCCCACACGCCCCCCAGGCCGGAGGTGCCATAGACCAATCGGCTCCCGTGGGCGGGAAAGTCACTGGAGTAACTATCAGGTTTGTAGGTTGGTATCATGTCAGAATTCAATAACGGCTTTTATGACCTGTTGCTGCGGGTCGTAGAGCGAAGTGAACGTGTCGGTCAGGGAGTCGAAAGTGAGCCGGTGCGTTACGTACCCGTCGATGTCGAGCAGGCCCGATTCCATCAATCGGATAATCTTCGTAAAATCTTCCGGGTAGGCGTTGCGCGAGGTTTTCAGCGTCAGTTCTTTCTTCTGGAAATAGGGGTCGTAAAAGGTAACGTCGCCCAGAAACAGGCCCACATACACGACCGTACCGCCCGGCGCAACATACTCGAAGCACTTTTCCATTGACTGTTTATTGCCCGTTGCGTCGATGACCACCGTAGGTAAATCGCCGTTCAGCAGGGTTTCCAACTCGCCGATAACCCCATCTCCGACCCGTAGAGTCGCCACGCCGGGGCATTTGCGGGCCACAAAATCCAGCCGGTCCTGATTGATGTCGAGGGCTATGATCCGGGCGGCTTTAAACTGCCCCATCAGGATAGCCGCAATACCAATTGGTCCCGCACCAACGACCAGCACAGTATCGTCGGCCCCGACCTGCCCGCGTTCGATGGCGTGGCTGCCAATGGCAAGCGGCTCAATCACTGCAATCTGATCGAGGTTCAGGGCATTAGCGGGGTAAACGTGGTCGGCCTGATAGCGTATGTACTCCTGCATGGCTCCGTCTTCGTGCACGCCCAGCACCCGCACATGGTCGCCACAGTGGGTTTTGCCCCGGCGCACGGCCTGATCGGTGGAGGTGTTTCGGTAGGGCATCACGGCGCACACGTCGCCCACCCTCAGGTGGGTTACGCCCTCACCCAGCGCGACCACCTCGGCGGCAATCTCGTGGCCCAGAATGCGGGGGTAAGTGAAAAATGGTTGCCTGCCATTGTAGGCGTGCAAATCGGTGCCACACACGCCCAATTGCCTGATTTTCAATACTACCTCCCCGGCTTTGGGTGGACCGGGGTGGTCTTTGGTGATACGCCTAAAGGTGCCGGGTTGCTCGAGAATAATAGCGTTCATAAAGTTTGGGGAGACACGGAGACGCACAGAGTTCCATCGTTTCTACGTATATCTCTGTGTTCCAGTCATTCTTTAAAGTCCGTAGAAAGCAACGGCATTACCGCCGAAAAATTTCTCCTGCTCGGTCTGGCTGAAATGGGCGAAATAATCCGCAACAAGGCTATACACGGCAGCATACGTACCAGCCAGCGTACAGACCGGCCAATCAGAACCATACATGATCCGGTCCGTACCGAAAGCATCCACCACCGTGTCGAGGTAGGGGTAAAAATCAGTGGGTTTCCAGTGGTGCCAGTCGGCTTCGGTGACGAGGCCGGAGATTTTACACGAGACATTCGGGCAGGCCGCCAGTTGGGTCAGGTACGTTGCCCACTCGCCCATTGTCTGCTGCCGAATATAAGGCTTGGCGATGTGATCGATCACAAACGGCTGATCGGGGAAGGCCCGCACCAGATCGAGCGTGTAAGCTATCTGATCCACAAAAATCAGCAAATCGTAGGTATAGCCGAATCGGGCGAGTTGCCCAATACCCCGTTTGAAAGCCGGGCGGAGCATGAAATCGCGTTGGGGTTCGTCGTGCAGTACGTGCCGAAACCCTTTCATTTTCGAGAACTGCCGGTAGTCAGCCAGCCGGTCGGCGAGGTTGTCGGCCTGCAAATCCACCCAGCCCACCACCCCGCGAATAAACTGGTGCTTTTCGGCAAGGTCAAGCAGGTACGCGTTTTCGCCCTCCGACTGATCGGCCTGCACGGCCACGCAGCCATCGAGGGCGCAGGTCGAGAGCAGCGGGGCAAGGTTGGCAGGGCCAAAATCTTTTTTAAGCGTCGGCATTTCGTCGGTCATCCAGACGTGCCGGGCGGGGTCATAGTGCCAGAAATGTTGATGCGAGTCGATGCGGAGTGCCGCCATAGTTACCTAAACAAAATGGGTAGTACCCGTTTGAAAAGTGCAAAGAAATACGTTTTTAATCTGGTTTTGTGAATCAAATTGACAGACTATTAAGCGATTTTAGCATACTATTGATTACCTTTACTTTATTTCGGTTCGGTATTAAATTGGCTGTATGAAGCCCCATTTGTTAAAAGTGCCCGGTGGGGCCGATCATTCGTTTTCGTTTCGGGAATTCCGGCAACCCAACATCAATAATCGCTGGCATTATCATCCCGAACTCGAACTGATTCATATTCACCGGGGCAGCGGTACGCAGTTTATGGGCGACCACATTCAGCGCTTTAGTGCCGATGCCATCGTGCTGGTGGGCAGCAATCTGCCGCATTTCTGGCGGTACGACGACGATTTTCCCGAAGCAAAACCCGATGAATTCCTTTGCTCAACAGTCATTCATTTTACCGAAAACCTCTGGGGCGACCGCTTCATGCACCTTCCCGAAAATAAACTTCTGCAAACCACATTAGAGCAGTCGGGACGGGGGCTGTTGCTACAGGGCCAAACCCGCGACCGGGTGGCCCTGCTCATCGAAAAAATCAGGCATTCAGAAGGAACCTATCGCCTGATTCACCTGCTGGAATGTTTAGTCGCTATTGCCACAAGTGACAGCCGACAGGTGATTCCGCTGTCGTCGCTGGGGTTTCGGCATCAATCTTCCGAAACCGAAACGGAGCGTATCAACGCCATTTACGAATACGCCTTCAGTAACTTCCGGGAGAAGATTCCGCTGGAGACCATTGCCGCCAAAGTGGGGCTGGTGCCGAGTTCATTCTGCCGGTATTTCAAGTCGAAGACGGGCAAACCATTTACCGATTTTTTGCTCGAAATTCGGGTAGGCTATGCCTGTAAACTGCTGCTGGAGAACCAGTTAAACAATAAGCAAATTTGTTACGAAAGCGGCTTCAACAACTTCACCAGTTTTCATAAACATTTCAAAGCCATTACGGGCCTGAGTCCGCAGCTTTACCAGAGAGCTTATGGGCACCGGGCAGCTATATGAAGTACAATAGCCACGCTTCGAGAATCACTGAGCAGTAATTGGTTATCACCACCTGGTAGTTCCATACGCAGATAACCCTGATTGGGTGTTACAGTGGACAAGGCGGTTTATAACGGATCAGGCAAGCTTCCCATTCCGAATAATCTGACGGGGCTAAACCACCGACCGACTCATGACCGAATTTTACCCCACTGGCGGCCATCAACTGAGCCAGGCGGTCGGGCAGATCATTCCCGTAAGTGTAGCTATTGCTGATGCATAAGACTCGTAGCGAATCGGTCTTTGGCTGGGTAAACAGACCGGGCTGCTCTCCCAAAAGGAAGACAAAAAAGGAGTAAGGGGCGAAATTTAGTGGTCATTTTATCGGTTTTCAGCGCACTGCCCAGCACGAACGGGTCACCGTCACCAGCCGGTCATCGTCGCATATTATTGAGTTGGCAGTGCCGGTGCAGAAGAGCGGTTGTAGCGAGTTTAAATGTGTTTCTGCCTTAGGTGCGCTTTTCTTCGTCGGTTATCGACACCTGTTTGATCGCGTACCAGTCTCTGATAAAGGAGGTTCCATTCGCCCTAAATCCGTCCTGACGGATGCTATGCACGGAATGACCATCCTGTAACCCCTCTAATCCCGAACTCGCGTCAGCTTACCGACCCAGTGCCTGGAAAATAGTTAATGGCCCATTATTCCTTGCAACAACAATCCGTTTCGTGAGCGGGGTAAGTAGTCCGACAATGCTTTTGCAGTCGCCGTCGGCTAAAAAACCGCTTTGGGGAAATAGTATCGGTTTGAACTGGCCCCGTCCGTTGCCTTTGAGCAGTAAACCCGTCAGGGCATCATATTGCCCGGCTACCGACTCAGTCTCGTAGGCATTGCCAACCACCATCACGTCGGGGTTGCCATCCTGGTCGATGTCGTCCACCAGCAAACTCTGAATGGGTGCCCACTGCGCCAGTGCGGGCAAAGGCTTTAGCCGGAACCCGCTACCCGTGTTTTCGAGCAGTATGCTTTGTTGCCGGCAGGCTCGAAATACGATGCTGGCCCGTTGCTGGTCGGGTGAGAGCAGGTTCGTGAGCTGCGCCTTTGCGTAGAGTGCGTAGCTGGGAAACTGTTTTTTGATGAGGGGTAACTGACGGCCCAGTTCATCGCGGGAGGCAACGGGATACTCGATGCCGTTGAGATAATAGGTAGCGATGGCATCGGGTCGGCCATTTCTGTCGTAATCGCCTGCGTAAACCCGCATCGGCTGGGCAGCCGAAACCCGATACCGACTGTTCAGCCCGAGATTGCCGACCACGAAGTCGATCTTACCATCGCGGTTAAAATCGCCAGCCCCAATGCAGTTCCAGAAACCCTCCGAGCCAGCCAGCGATTCTACAGCTAATCGCGACAGATACCCCCGGTTATTTTTAAAAATAGTAACCGGCATCAATTCGCCAACCACCACTAAATCCGGCCAGGTGTCGTTGTCGATGTCGGCCCAGGCGGCATCGGTCACCATCCCGACAGTACGTAAGGCTGGAGCCAGGGCATCGGTAGCATCCCGGAAGTGACCCTGGTTGTTCACCAGGAGATAGCTTTCTCCGGGCAGCGGATAGTGCAAAGCCTGTAGTCGTCCACCCCGGAAAATATCCAGGTCGCCGTCATGGTCCAGGTCAATGGCTTTCACGCACGACCCACTGTGTCGGATGGGGGGCAGGCGGTCAGGGGCAGGTGTGAACGTTCCTTTTCCGTCATTGAGATAGAGCCGATCCTGATAGTAGGCTGACCCGTCGTAATACTCATTCGACCCACTAACGATGTACAAATCCTGATCACCGTCGCCATCCGAATCAAATAACAGTGTACCCACATCTTCTTCATCCTTGGGCTTCGATTCGTCGGTATAAGCCTTTTCCATGAACCGACCCGCTGCGGTCTGCATCAGCAGCTTCCCATAATGCCGAAATGAACCACCCACAAAAATATCTTCCAGTCCGTCGCCGTTTACGTCGCCAACAGCCAGTTTAGGCCCTTGCTGGGAGAGTTTATGCGGTAACAACGGCTCCTGATTATAGTCAGAATAGAATGCTTCCTGATGCCTGAACCGAACGCCGGATGCCTGGGTCACGTCGGTGAGCAGCGTTGGCTTATCGACAGCCGTTTGTGGTCGTTTAGGCACTGCCTGCCGGTAGTCGATCAACAGCAGCCGGTCGATAGGTGGGTTACCCCGGGTCTGGGTTCGGCCATCGGGCCATACGATACGCAGCGAATCGACCCGCGTAGCTGACCCCAGCCCAAAATGAATAACGTAATCAACCGACGACTGATAACCCCGACTAACGGCCTGGTGATAGGTTTGGGTCAGCCCCTTGCTGTAGAGCGTTACGTCAGCTCCCAAACCGAACCGGTTCCTGGCAGAACCACGGAGTTGCACCTGTACGTAATGCGTGTTGGCCGTGTTATTTTGCAGGATATAAGCCTCCTGATTGACGTTGTTGACGACCAGATCCAGATCGCCATCGCGGTCGAGGTCTGCGTAGGCCGACCCGTTCGACAGCGATGGCGCGTCGCCAAGCCAGGGGCCGGTAACGTCGGCAAAGGTCAGATTGTGCTGGTTCCGAAATACGCGATTCGGCTTGCGGATACTTGGCATTTTGGGCGCTCCTCTCCGCAGATACTGGTTTACCTCGGCGGCTGTGCGGCTGCCGCCCTGTGCAAACTGCTCGTTGAACGAAACGAAGTCCAGGTCGGTAATATCACGCAGGTAGCCGTTGGTGATGAACAGGTCGCGCCAGCCATCGTTGTCCAGATCGGCCAGCAGGGGCGACCAGCTCCAGTCGGTGCTGGAAACCCCGGCAAATTGCCCAATCTCGGAGAACACCATGCGCCCGTCGGGGGCTTTGCCCTGATTGACCTGGAGCATATTACGCATGAACTGCGGATGGTAGCCCTGGCGTACCGTATTCTCAAACTGCTGGTAGTTGGCCGGACCCGCCATTTTTTTGCGTTGCTCGTTGTCGGCCGGGAGCATATCAGCCACCACGATGTCGGTCAGCCCGTCGTTGTTGATGTCGGCGGCATCGCAGCCCATCGAAAACTGGCTGTGGTGTTTGAAGTATGTTTTGCCCTCTTCACTGAAAGTCGGTCCCGCACCGGTGCGGGTGTTGTGATTGTTGACGTACAGAAAATCGTTCGCTAAGAAATCATTCGCTACATAAACGTCTTCCCACCCGTCCTGATTAACATCAGCAATAGCGATGCCCAGCCCAAAGCCGTCGTGTAAAATACCGGCGGCTTTCGTTACGTCGGTGAAGTGCGGGCCGGATGCGTCGGAGTCATTGCGAAATAGTTTGTCGTTCGCCAGCCCTGACCCATCGGCCACCACGGGCGTAACCTGATTCGGGTTGCGAATCAGGTTCGTGCTGGTGAGCAGGTAGAGGTCGAGGTCGCCGTCTTTATCGTAGTCGAAAAACGCGGCCTGGTTGGTGTAGCTGGTATCGGCCAGGCCATAGCGGTCGGCGCTCTCAACAAATCGCAGCGACGCCCCGCCGGATTTACCTGTGTTGATATAAAGTTGATTTTTGCGCCGGTTGGCGGAATAATTTCCTGATTTGCAGACGTAGATATCGAGCAGCCCGTCGGCATTTACGTCGGCCATCGTTACCCCCGTCGACCAGCCGCCGGTTTTAATGCCGGCCTGCTCCGTTACCTCCTCGAACTGTGGCGTTCCCGAACCCGCTTTTGTCGTGTTGAGATACAATCGGTCGGGCACCTGATTGCCCGTGAAATACAAATCGGGCAGGTTATCGTTGTTGAGGTCGCCCACCGCCACGCCCCCACCGTTATAAACATAGTAATAGTCAACTAAATTGAACGAGTCGTTTTCGGTGATGGTGTTGGTGAACTGAACGCCCGTTTGCGCGGCTGGCAAAGCCGTAAACAGTGTGTCTGGCTGCGGTTCGCAGGCCAGACACGTCACTACAATCAATAGCCGTATCAGATAATTCATTGAGCCAATATCACTAACATGCGGGACTGAACAAAGGCGCACAAAATTCCTCTGTTCCGTCCCGCACTTGTCCATCGGCGTTATTTCCAGGCCGGATTCTGGGTCACGTTTGGATTACCCTGCAATTCTTTTAGCGGCAGCGGTAATACGTAGTCGCGGGGTTTGAGCGTCCGGCCCGCTTTGTATTTAGTAATGTAATTATTGATCCGGTCGCCTAAATAATCGGGTTGCCCGCTGGGTTTGCTTTTCCGGCGTAACTCAGGGTACATCACCTGCTCAAACACAAACTCCTGCATCCGCTCTTTAATGATGGCATCGCGCAGGGCCGACTGACTTAGGCCACTCAGTGCCGGTAGCCCAGCTCTGGCCCGCACCTTGTTGATGCCCGCAAATTTGTCGCCCTGCCCGCTTTCGTTGCTGGCTTCGGACTGACCCAGCAGCACGTCGGCCAGACGCAAGTAAATAGTGTTTTTTTCGGTGTTGGTCCAGTTTGTGCCCAGCTCCACTAATTTTCCGGACCAGGCTTTGCCGAAAATGAGTTGCGTCGGGTCGCGCGGGTTGGCATCGGATTTCACGATTCCTCCAAAGCGCGACAGATTAAAATCGGCGTTCGGACTCCATTTCACCATCGGATATTGCCCCTCCACTTTACCAAATCGACCCGTTGGGTACGACTCAATGAATGTGGCATTGATGCGCTTGTCTTTACTGTCGTATGAAGCCCGGAACTCCTGCGTTGCACTGAGCCAGCTCCAGCCTGCACCACCCAGTTCACTGGGGTAATCTTCGGGGTTAAAGTGGGCTGAATGTACGCTGTATTCGTTGGCATTGGCAGCCGCCGATACCTGGCCTTCAAACAGCCGTTCGCCCTGATTTTCGTGAGCCAGGTCGAAGTTATACCCGAAGGTATCGAACAGTTGCAGGCCACTGTTGGCGATAATATCGTCGGCGGTGGCTTTGGCATCAACCCATTTTTCGTCCCAGAGCTGGGCTTTCATCAGGATGGCTTTAGCCGCCCATTTGGTTGCCCGGCCCGCATCGGCCCCGGTATAGGAAGCGGGCAGCACATCGGCAGCGGCTTTGGCATCGGCATAGATTTGGTCGATAACGGCGCGTTTACCGCCCGCATTGGACGGCAGTTCGCTAATCCCTTTGGTCGATTTAACCGTTAGCGGGGGATTGTCGAAGTAACTCAGCAGGCCATAATAATAGAACGCCCGCAGAAACTGGGCTTCAGCTTTCAGCCGTTTCACTACCGCATCATTGGCCGGGTCTTTGAGGCCGTCGGCAATTTCAATAGCTGCGTTGGCCCGGTTAATGGATCGGTAACTAATTGACCAGTAAGCTTCGATGTACTCGTCGGCGGGGTTCACATTGCCCAGATTATACTGCAACGGGCCTTTTTCCCAACCAATCTGGTCGCCGGTTAAACATTCGAATACATAGCGGTCGTAGAAATAACCGGAGAAGCCCGAGTTCAGGTCGTCGTAAATGGCGTTAACACCCAACTGGAGTTCCGTAGCCGATTTGTAGAATGTGTCGGGGTTTATGAAATCAGGGGTTTCCTTCAAGTTCGAGCAACCAATGCCCGTTGCCACGATGGTCAACGTCAGCAGGTATTTCATGCGGGGGAATATCATGCGATTCATGGATGTCTGTGCGGTTGAAAAGTTGCTCCGATTATATACCAAGATTTACGCCCACCGTGAACATTTTGGCCCGTGGATACGCATCGTAATCATCGCCCCGGTTCAGGTTGTTCTGTCCCTGGTTGTTCACCTCCGGGTCGAAGCCTTTATACTTCGTGATGAGGAACAGATTTTGTCCACTGACATACAGGCGGGCGGTTCGGATGTAGCGGTTTATAACCGGGAGCGTATAGCCCAGCGATACGTTCTGCAACCGGATGAACGAGCCATCCTGAATGAAGAACGACGACCGGCGGAAGGAGATGAAGTCCCGGCGACCATCAATGACGGGGCGGCTGGCACCCGTGTTGGTTGGAGTCCAGGAGTCGGTCAGCATGGTGCCAATCTGGTTGATTTTCTGTACGCCATCGCCCATCTCCGACTGCTGGAGGTTACGAACATCGTTGCCATGTACCCCCCGGAAGAAAATCGAGAAGTCGAAATTCTGGAATTTAACGCTGGAGTTCAGCCCCCACGTAAACTTCGGATTTGGGTTGCCAATAATCTGATAATCGTCGGCGGTATATTTGCCATCCCTGTTCACATCCTCGTATTTCGGATAGCCCGCCAGAGCGGCATAGCTTTTTGCTTCGTCGTCGGTCTGGAACAGACCCGTGTATTTATACCCTTTCCACACGCCAATGGGATTACCGGCTTCTACCCAGCTTCCGAATACGCCGAGGTGGCCGCTGGTACTGTTGGCGAAGAAAGGCGTACTCTTGCCGAGGTCCAGAATTTTGTTGCGAAGCAGCGATACGTTGCCGCTGACATCCCATTTAAACGCCTTGTTGTTAACGATTTTATAGTTTGCCGAGAACTCAATGCCTTTGTTGGACAGGGAGCCGGAATTGAGCATAATCGTGCTAAACCCTGTGCTCTGCGGAATCGACACGTCGAGCAACAGGTCTGTAGTTTTATTGCTGAACACGTCGAAGGTCATAGACAGGCGGTTGTTGAGCACCGCCATGTCCAGGCCGATGTTGAGCATAGCCGTACTTTCCCATTTCAGGTCAGGGTTGGCAATGCGGTCGGGACCATAGCCCGCCACTAATCCATTGCCAAACACGTAGTTGAAGGGCACTAACCCACCCAGCGACCGATAAACCGGAATCTGTGAATTACCCGTCAGACCATAACTGGCCCGTAATTTAAAATCATTGAATGCCTTGCCCAGCCCCGAATTCTGGAAGAACTTCTCGTTCACAACGCGCCAGCCAATGGCTCCCGACGGAAACGTAGCCCATTTGTTGTTCGGCCCGAATTTGGACGAGCCATCCCGCCGAACCGTAAGGGTGAGCAGATACCGGTCGTTGAGGTTGTAGTTGATTCGGCCCAGTAGCGATTGCAGCGACCAGTCCAGCCGCCCCGAGGTAGGAATCTGGGGTTTGCTGCCGTTCTGCATATTCACGGACAGGGCATCGTCCGACGGTAGGCCACGGGTCGTTGTGGCCGTAAAGAGGTTGCTCTCCTGCTGGTAGGTGTAGCCCAGGGTTACGTCGAGGTTGTGGCCTGGTGCCACCTGTTTGTTATAACTCAGGATGTTTTCGTTCAGTAAACTACTTACGTTCCGGTTGGCTTTTTCCAGTTGCCGACCATACTGCCGACCGGTGTAGGTAGCGTTGTTGTAGAACGTCGTCCGGCTGGCACTCACGATGTCGGCCCCGATACTGGTCCGAAATTTCAGCCCTTCGAGGATGTTGACGGTAAGCGCCGTTGTGCCGAACAGGCGATTGATGTTGTCGCGGTCGTAGCCCTCCTGAGCTTCCGCCAGGGGGTTGATGGTAAACCGTTGGTCGTAGCTCGGGTAGTTATAGGCCCCATTCTGGTCATATACAGAAACCGTGGGATCAAGGCCGAGGGCCGTAATGATAATGCCCCCCGGTCCGCCCCGGTCGGTAGCGACGTTGCTGCTGCCGGTCCGGTTATACGACCAGCTATTGCTCAGGGTGGCGCGGCCATTCAGGAAATCATTATCCAGATTCAGCCGAAAGCCGTAGCGTTTAAAAAATGTATTTTTGACGATGCCTTTGTTATCTAAGTAGTTGCCGACAAACGCATACCGCATGGCTTTGTTTCCGCCCGTAAACGAAAGCTGATGGCTGGAAAGCCCGCCCGTTTGCGAAATAACGTCCATCCAGTTGGTGCCTGCGCCAATCTGCCCGATCTGTGCATCGGTGTATCGGGGGTTGCCTCCCTGACTTTTCTCCAGAATATTCAAATACCGGGCATAATCGGCCCCGTTGAGAACGTCAATTTTCCGGGCAATCGTCTGAACCGAATACGACCCTTCGTAATCGACCCGGCTCTGGCCCTCTTTCCCGCGTTTGGTCGTAATCAGCACCACGCCGTTAGCCCCCCGTGAGCCATAGATGGACGTGGCCGAGGCATCTTTCAGAATCTCGATGGATTCAATTTCGTTGGGGTTGATGGTCGCCATCGCATTACTCGACTGGCGATTGCCCGCCGTACCGATGGCGGCATTGTCGGGATACATTGGGAAGCCGTCGATAACGTAGAGCGGTTCACTGCCGCTGTTGATGGAGTTTGCGCCCCGCACCCGAATCGAAATGCCCCCACCCGGAGCCGCCGAACTCTGGGTTACCTGCACCCCCGGTGCCCGCGCCTGAATGGCCTGATCGACCGATACGACGGGCATCTCCTTGATGGCTTCGGATTTGATGGTCGAAACAGACCCGGTCAAGTCGCTTTTTCGCACTGTTCCGTAGCCCACAACCACAATCTCATCCAAGCTGCGCGTGTCGGGGAGCAGTTTTATCGTGAACGTGGTCTGGTTACCCACCGTAGCCTCCTGAGAAATATAGCCCACGTAGCTAACTACGAGTGTTTCGTTCGTGGTTGCATTAAGTTGGAACTGGCCGGCAGCGTCGGTCGTTGTCCCCCGCGTTGTTCCCTTCACGGAGATGGTAGCCCCCGGAATGCTCTCGTTTTGCGCCCCAACCACTTTCCCGGATATCACGCTCTGCGCCAGCGAAGACAGCGTTGAGCAAACCAGTAAACAGTAGAGTATCATGTACCGTAAATAGTTATGCATGACGGAATAGGTCTAAAGGGTGATTACTTAGGTTGCGTTAGTAGACTATCGATTGATAAAAAAATGCAACTAATTATTCGATTAGTTCTGCTTAGGCAAATATCTCCAAGCTTTCCTGTCGAATCAATAGAGATAATTTTGAATAAGATGGACAATTTTATGGGCTTAGTGAACCGCGAAAGCATCTTCTAATTCTTCCAGTGTTTTTCCCTTCGTTTCAGGTACGGTTCGGACCACAAACCAGCACCCAAACAAGCATATGGCAGCATAAACCCAAAACGGACCATACGTGCCCAGTTGTTCGGCCAGAATGGGAAACGTGAAAACCAGCACGAAGTAAGCACCCCATAGGGCCAGAATAGCCACTGACGAAGCCAGACCCCGTACCCGATTAGGAAAAATTTCGGAGATAAGCACCCAGGTTACGGGGGCAAGCGAAGTAGCGTAGACGCTGATAGCCAGCAAGACAAATACCGAAAGCAGACCCGAGCTTGCGCCGGTTTTCAGCAACAGGGCAATGATAACATAAAGCACCGACAGGCTCAGTGTTCCAATCAGCATGAGTGGTTTTCGGCCTAATTTATCGACCTGCCACATAGCCACCATCGTGAACGCGAGGTTGACAACGCCGATGGCAACAGTCTCGAATAGTTGTCTATCCAGATTAGCACCCACGGTTTCAAAAATTGTAGACGTATAGTTGAACACGACATTGATACCGCAGAGTTGCTGCAAAACGGCCAGGCCAATGCCAACGACCACCGCCGGACGTATTCCCTTTTCCAGCAGAGTAGCATACGATACCTTTTCTGACTGTGCCATAGACTGCTGAACGGCTTTTACCGTACTGTCGACAAAAGTGCTACCGCCAATACGTTGTAAAATGGCTTCGCCCCGCGCTACCTGCCCGGTCTGAATCAGCCAGCGGGGGCTTTCGGGTAACCAGATTACGCCCAGGAAAAAGGCTGCCGAGGGGATAGCCCCCAGCCCAAACATCCACCGCCACGCATCAGGACCAATGTCGGCCAGGTTATAGTTGACCAGGTTGGTAACCAGAATACCGACGACTATCGTCAGTTGATTGATAGAGACATTACGCCCCCGAACACGGGCGGGTGATACCTCGGCGATGTAGAGCGGACTCAGCATAGAAGCCATCCCGACCCCAATTCCGGCCATAAACCGCATGGCGATGAATAGAGAAAGGGTGGTTGAAACCGCTAAACCCACCGAGGAAATGGCGAAGATGAGTGCGGCAACCAGCAGGCCCGGTCGTCGGCCATAGCGGTCGGCCAGATTACCCGCCAGCAGGCAACCAGCCATGCATCCTAAGGCCAGCGAGCCAGTCAGAAAGCCTTCCCACCAGGCGTTCAATCCATATACGATACGCAGGAAAGGGAGCGCACCGGATATGACGGCGAAATCGAACCCAAACAGGTATCCGCCCATGGCGGAGATGAACGCAATTCCGAAGATATACTTCGAGTTTATACCCGATTGAGTCATGATTCGTTTGTTATATTATTCGCTTATTTTTTATCAAAAATACGGGTTGGCCATGTACCTTTACATGGCTTTTTTAAGGGAAAACATAGACGATATTACGGCATGCTCAGGAAGAAAGAAGGCTTTGCGGGTCAGCGCAGCTACGTTTTACCCGCCGAATTGAAAAAACAGGTAACCGCGCACCCACTTTGCGAATCGTTGTACATCACTGACATTGGCTACTACCCGAAGGCTGCCTTCCACGACCGCATACGCCGAAAAGGCTGCCCGCAGTACATTCTGATCTACTGCATTCAGGGCGAAGGCTGGTACTACCTGAATGAGCAAAAGTATGGCGTGAAATCCAATCAGGCGTTTATACTGCCCGCTGATGTCGCCCACTGGTACGGTGCCGATCCCAAGAATCCATGGTCCATTTACTGGCTTCATTTCACCGGTTCACGGGCACATTACTATTTGAATTTTCTGCAACAGGATGCGAATCCGGCACCAATTACGGTGTCTCCGTACGACGAACGCTTTTTACTCTTCGACGATATTCTGTCTCATGTCGAGATGTCGTTCAACATGGATAATGTTGTCTACGCCAACACCAGCCTGGCCCGTTTTCTGGCAACGTTTAACAATGCCGTGTATAACCCAAATCCGGTCGTTCAGCCTAAACCCGACCCAGTAAGCCGGACCATCGCGTTTATGAAAGAAAACCTGAGCAAGACCCTCGATTTAAATGAATTGGCGGAGGTGGCGGGCATGTCGGCCTCGCATTACTCCGCCGTTTTTCGGTCGAAGGTGCAGAGTGCGCCCATTAAATTCTTCACGTTTCTAAAGATTCAGGAGGCCTGCCGCCAGCTCGAAAATACCCAGATGCGAATCAAAGAGGTGGCTTATCGGATTGGCTACAGCGATCCTTATCATTTCAGCCGGGTATTTACCAACGTTATGGGCGTATCGCCCCGCGATTTTCGTAAACTCCGAAAAAGTTAACTCACTGTCTCCTGAGCCATTAGAAAGCCGATCATCTGCTGGTGCAACGTGGCTCCCTGGTGATTCGCATTCAGGCGTAGCACATCGGTAAAATAGGCTTCAGCCCGTACTATATGTCCATTCCCCAACCCCAGATGCCCCAACCCCATCAGGTACAGGCAATGGATATGATTACGGGCATCGAGGTCAGCATCAAACACGAATAGGTCGGGCAGCGACACGGCGAAATAATCAAGTTTGATGGTATCGTTCAGGTGGGTTTCGCCGAACTGAATCAGTCGGTTGAAAAGTGTTTCAGCCCGCTGGTATTGCCCCAGTTTTTTCCACGCCAGTCCCTGATAAAAGAGTTTATCGGGTTGCTGATCATTATAGAAAATCGCCTGAACTGGCTCATCCAGCCCAATTGTTGCCTTTTCGAGATACGTTCGAGCACGCTGTGGCTGGCCCAGCCCCTCACAAACCAGCCCTTTCAGGTAATGGATGTCATTTTCCTGCACACCATGCAATTTACCCTCCCCCAACGTAGCTGGATATGTTTCTGCATCCGTCAACAAGGCCATAGCATCGGCATATCGAGCTTCCTGAAAGGCCCGTTTAGCCAGTTCAATATGGCAGATCAGGTACTGACTAACCACCTTGCCTTCGCCCCCCTCCCAAGGATGAAACTGTCGCGAAGCCAGCAACGCACGAGCAAGGTCATACTTGCCAAGCTGGTTATAAAGCGTGATGCGTTCGAGGTAGAGATCGTCGCGCTGTTCGGTGACTGATGCGTACTGCTCCAGCCGGGCCAGCCGTTCGTGGGGCGAGCGGTTCAGGTTTTTGTAGAGCTGATCCAGTTCCATGAGCACCCGTGCATCCTGCGGGTCCAGGGAAAATGCTTTTTCCAGGGCATCGAGGGCTTTGGCTGGCTCTTTTCGTTTGTTGTAGTACGCCAGTGCCAGATTCCGAAATACAGTCGGGAAGGTATCGTTCAGGGCTGTTGATTGTTCCCAGGCATCAATAGCCGCTGAATACTGCCGGTTGGCATACCAGAAATTACCCAGAAAATACCAGGTACTGGACTGATTAATAGCTTGTGTAGGAACGGTTTGGGCCAATGCCCACTGCAACACACGCAGTTCTTCCAACCGGCTGGGAAACACAAAATCCGGGCTTGCTTCGGTTGCTTTGTGGAGCCACTCGACAGTCAATCCCCCGTTTCCGAGCCGACTATTGAAGAAAGCCAGGAAGTAGGCCACCATTGGATAAACGGTGGTATCGGGTTTCACCAGTGCAGATAACACGCTGATGGCTTCGTCGTACAAACCCGCCTGGCTATAATCAAGGGCATATTCAAGGTATGTATGCACATAACCGCGCATCAGGGTGGCGCGGTGTTCCGCCGTTTGCCGGGCGGCTTCGGGAGCGTTCGTTTGCTCGATAAATTCCTGCTCGAACAGGCATCCAACCTGTAGAGGGTCGATAGCCAGGGTCTCTTGAACAAGCCGTAGAGCCTCCGTCGGCTTCCCTGATTTTCGCAGCAACGCCACCTTCAGATGCCGGGCTGCATACCCATGTCCATTCCGAATCAGCGACTTGCCGACCAGTTCCAGTGCCCGTTCGTACTGGCCGCGCCGGGTACATATCCGGGCCAGTTCCAAAAAACCGGTGTCCTGCCAGGCCGCATTCCAGGTAGCTTTATAGAAGGCATCAAACGCGCTGTCAAACTGCTCCAGCGCGTTCAGACAAAGGCCCAGATTGTAATACGCTTCCCCGTCGTAGGGATTGGGGTTACGTTGAGTAAGGGTTTGGATGGCCTGCCGGAACAATGGCTCGGCTTTGGCGAACTGCCCGCGTCGAAAATACCACAAACCCAGTGCATTGGCGCAGCGGCTGTCGGTTGGGTCGCGACGGAGAGCTTCTTCGTAGTAGTCGGTGGCAGCGTATGTAGCATGGCGATACTGCTCAATGTGCAGGCCCGTCAGATATAACTGCTCATTGGTAGTCACCTCTTTTGGCTCGCTGGCAGGCTGTGCGGGTTGGGGAATTGGCTGCTCAATAGCTGGATTGGCAGCAGGCTGATACGCTACGAGTACAAGGCCCTCGGCGGTGGTAACCGACAGCCGAAGTGTTGTTGGATCATCGACCGCCAACGGTATTGTCAGCAAAAATGGATGGGCAGGGTCCAGGTTCACTACCTTCTCAACAACTGGTTGCCCGGCGCTGGTCAGGCAAATACCTGCATTCCGGTAAATAGCGGTTGAGTAGGCACTTAACGTAACATTTGTCTTAGTAATTTCCAGATTGACAGCGGCTTCTTTCGTTGCATTTTTAACGATTCCGATCTCGCTGTAGGGCATGAAGTACTGCACAAAGGTACGTTCTTCGTTGGGCATGATCCAGGAAAAATCCGGCTGGTTATCCGTGAAAACTCCCGCCATCAGTTCGATGTACGGCCCATCCTCGTCGGTCAGGTTACGGTCCCAGGAATAGCCGAATTCGCCATTGCCCCAGGTCCACTGCTTTTTGCCGGGCGATACGTGATGGTCGGCCACGTGCAACAGCCCCCCCCGGCTATCGTGTTCATAACCGCCCATAAAATCGTAGTTCGACGCTACGGCCATGTACGACGTAGGTACGGGAATATTTTTATACTGCGAGATGTCCGTACCGGGCGAATAATCGACCTTGTAGTAGGTTCCGGTTGCTATCGGGAACGCCGTTACGTCGCGTTTGCCGTGGTCGAACACAGCGTAAATATCGGGCGGAAACACCGACTGATACTGGTCGTTGACTTTTACCGCCGGGTTGGCCCACCACAGAAACGTTTGGGGTAAGGGGGTGCGGTTATACAACACGCCCCTGATTTCGAGGTAGGCTTTGCCGGGGTATAGCCGGAAGCCAGCCATCCCTTTGGTCCGAAACATGCGCTCCACTTCACTCACCCAAACCGTTTTGGAACCGTCGGGGTGTGTTTCCGTGGTATAATCAACCGGCTCAAACGTGCTCGGACGGTGATGCTGCGGCCAGTTGAATTCAATCCCCCCCGAAATCCAGGGACCCGTTAACCCAACGAGCGCAGGTTTAATGACCTGGTTATAATAGACGAAATGACGATTTTTAACCTTATCATACGCCATCTGAATCCGGCCACCCAACTGGGGAAGGATCATGATCTTCAGGTACTCATTTTCCAGAAAAACAGCCTGGTAAACCTGGTCCTGTTTGTGATCGTTAATTTTCTCAATCACGGCATGAGGGTAAACTACCCCACTGCTGCCCTGATAGACGCGCTTCTCCAGAAACATGGGATTTTTTTCGGATGCACCCACGCCATAGGTAGGTATAACTACCGGCTCCTCCCAAACCGTTACCGCCTGTGTGTTCATTGAATAGGGCTTGTTGTTAGTTTTTGGTGTCCAGTGCAGACGACATACGTTCGTCCCGAAACAATGCGTTTAGCTGTTCTACCGACAACTCGTTTGCTGGATTGAAACGGCTGCCGTTCATGTACTGAAGCAGGCTGTATTTAAGCTGCCGGGCCGCCGGGCGTTTGGTTATATCGGTGTCCAGATCGGCACTGCACACTAAGAGTTTGCCTTTGCCTACGCGCCCCTCGAAAGCCAGCGACAGTCGGCGGTTGGTAAACCAGTCGTCAATGGGCTGAATCAGGGGGCGGAGGTTTTTAGCGAACCCATCCAAAAGGATAACCTGAGCGTGACTTACAATATCCTGCCACTGGTAATTGCTGCTGGCTTCGGTGGGAAATTGGGCAAACAGCGGGTGAGCCGGATTGCAGAGTAGCCCCAGCGTGTGAGGTGCCTGTTTCCGGGTCCAGGAGGTGTTCCAGAAAATGCTCGAAAAACCAATCGTCACCTCGGCCCCTTTCCCGACTCTGACTTTTCCGTAGGGCAGCAGGAGTACGTTAGCCCCGTTTTGCAACTGGCTCACCACCTCGGGCGTTAGGCTGTGCGCTACGACAACTTTACCCGCATCGGGATTTGTCCCGGCTGGATAGACCCACACGTTCCAGGCGTTGCTGACCGGGTTGCTGGAGCGTTCTGTTCCTTTTAGGGCGACGTTCAACGTAAGCATGGTCGGCTTTTTGATGGCCGACAGGGGAATCTGCACGGTGCCAACAGGCTGCACATTGTCGAGCGAGACGTTGTCTTTGGTCAGGTTGCCGGTCTGATAAACCTTTCCGGCGGCATCGCGCAACTGCCAGGTAATCGTCTGATTTTGTAGTTCCGCAGGGCCGAAGTGAGCAATTTCTATGGCTGCCTGTAGGGTTTCATTGTTCTCATACACGAGTTTATCCATCCGGGCCAGTAGCACGGTCGAATTGCAAAACTGACGGTATTCGGCTGGGGTTGTATAGCCTTTCGACTCCCAGAAAACGTCTAATGCGCCTACCAGAGCCGTGCCCTGCCCCGAAAAATCATGCAGCCCCAATAGCTGAAAACCGCCGAAGCCGGGGGTTCGCAGGGCTGCTTCGATGTCGGCTTTGTAGCAGAGCGTTTGCAGCCGCCCCGATGCGTGCAGAAAAGCGTCGGCCTGATCGCCCATGCCTGCTTCGTTCAGTGTTTCCCGGAAAATCTCGAAGTTGGTGGCTTTCACCACACCGGTGTACTTAGCAATCTCTTTGAAATTCGGGTAAACACACCACTGACCAATTTCATGGCTGATATACGGCACTTTAGATACGCTGGCCGTATCCCGCCAGTCGTAATTGGTACGGGAAGTTCCTTTGTTGATAATACTCTTGTTGCCCTCCCCCCACCGCTGAATCCGGGCATCTGGGTGAATATTGACCTGATTTTCGGGTAGAATGGGCCAGCCCGCTCCACTGGTGTACAATCGGCGGGGGTCTTTCTTTTTAAAATAATCAACCCAGCGTCCCAAAAAATCATTCTCGTCTAAGCCAGCAGGCTCATTGCCATACGACATTAGGCAAAACGACGGGTGATTGCCATAAGTCTGCACGATGCGTTCGGACTCCTGATAAATGAAGTCATCGACTACGCCCCCCGTTCCGACGGCGCTGCTCTGATTAGCCCAGAGCGGACTCTCAACATACAGGTACACGCCCAGCCGGTCGGCCACGTCGAAGGCGGCTTTAGGTGGGCACCACGAGTGGAACCGCAGGTGATTGAGACCATACTGCTTAATCGTGGTCATGATTTTCTCCCAGTACGGCTCCGTGGTGGGCGGATAGCCCGTCAGCGGAAACGTAGCACAGTCAACATCTCCCCGCAGAAAAACCCGGTGTCCGTTGACAGTGATTCGGGTGCCACGAGTACTAATCTCACGCATCCCAAACGCCTGCTCCTCTTCCGACAGCACCTGCCCCTGTGCATCGATCACCTGTGCCACCAGCGTATAGCGGTTAGGCGTAAATTCATCCCAAAGCTGCGGGTTGGCAATGGCATAAGTAGCGGTTACCGAGGTTACGTCGGTGGACGTGTTCACGGGCTGTTCCAGCGGGGGCAGGGCAGGATTATTGGGTTGAAGACTACGGGCTTGTAGCCTGATTTTGCCCTGAAACGACTGATGCCGGGGATGATGCAGTGCCATCGTTACCCGAATGGATTTATTGGCCAGACTGGGATAAATCTGCACGTCGTCGAGGTACGTTAGTGAGCCTGCCGTTAGCGACAAATCGCCCACGAGGCCATTCCAGTTGGTTTGGGTATGGTCGCTGATGCTATGCGAATTGGGGCCAATATGAATCTTAATGCGGTTATCTACCCGAACGGCAATGGTATTGTTGCCGGGCCGCAGGTACTTGGTCAGGTCGAACTGATGGGCTGTCACCAGACTGTTGCGAGTGCCGCAAAATTGGCCGTTCACATAAACCATTGTTTCCCAATGGCATCGTTCCAGCGTGAGTATTATGCGCTTCCTGGCCCAGTTGGTTGGCACGGAGACCTGTCGTTTATACCAGGCTGGTCCCGAATAATAGGTGTTGGGTTTAAGCCAGAACGGTAGTTTAAGGTTGCTTTCGCGGTATTTTTTGTATTTGTCGCTGTAAAAATACGCGCTATCGACGATGTCGCCTACCCAGGGAGTTTGTAGTGTAATCGCATCCCCTTTGCCGTTTTCGGTGAGCGAACCGGGCAATTTTACCGTGTCGGCAAAGGGCTGTAGCCACCAATGTTCGCGTAGTCCCCGGTCGGCGGGGTCCAGCCGAAGATACCAGTTTCCCGCCAGCGACAAGCGCTCCTGGGAAACTGCCCGAAGCGGATTAAGCAGCCAGATACCAATAATAAAAATTAACCGGACAGCATGTTGGCCGTATGTGTACCTCGCAATGCAGATCGGCGCGGTTACCTGTATCATAGGAAATGTTATTTATTCTGCAAATAACCTGATTTCATATTGGATAAACCATAGTTATAATCCGGCAAAAGATGGACGAAATTATGGTTAATACACAGGCATTGGTTGTAGCCGTGCAGGTCAGGATTTGATAATTGTCAAATGGATTGAGCGAAAACAGGCCTAGCTTTGTAGGGCACCTTTTCCCGACAATTCCCGCTCCCTACTTATGTCAGCGTCTCGTTTTCGTCGCACCGTCGAACTGTTCTGGTTCTGGCTTTATCCATTCCTGACCCTTTTTCTGGTGTACAGACAAGTGGCGCGTGGCCATTCCGACGCGCTGGGCTGGTTTATGGTGCTGTCCCCGGCCCTTACCATGTACATTGTGGTCGGAATGGGGGCGGGCTGGCTGCGACTTTGGTATTTCACTACCCCCTACTCCCCGCGTGGTGTGATGCTCACTATTGGTTTCCTCTACTCGGCAGTACTGAACCCCTTTGCGGTGGGGTTGCTAGGTGTATTACCCCAACATCCGATTATATTCGTGCTGGGTGTCGCGCTGGGTGGGGCTGCTCTCGGCACGGCGGTCGATGTGTTTCTGCTGAAAGCGCGGTTGCTGCACGTCAAAGCAAAGCACTACCCACCAGGTAGCCCAGCCCTGCCCCACGCGCTGTCGTATGGCCCAGCCTTTTTCAGTATGGTAGGTCTGGTCAACGGCCTGGGCCTGCTGCTGGGCTACCACCGCCTGACGGCCGACTCTACCGCATTGCTGCCCACGCTGGCGTTGGTCGTGCCGGTGTGTGCGTTGCCGTTCCTTATCTTTCTGGGCATTCAACGCAGTCGGCAGCTACGACACCGGCGGGCCAAACAACAGGTGGCAACCACGAAAGCGTAGTCGCTGACAATGAGCCAGAACAGCTTATTAGCCATTATGGGTGGAAAAGCAGTAAATCCAATAGCCCCATCAATCCAGCCAGCATTCAGCAAACTTACTCATGGCTCGCATCGCTTTGCCCAGGAGACTAACTTAAGTTGATTATAAATTGGCATAGACGATGGCTCCAGATTCACTTTTCTCGTTTTTTAACCACATTGCGCCCCTGTCGGCAGATGCCTGGCGGGCCGTCGCTCCTTTGTTTGGGCAAAAGCAGCTACGCAAACATGAGTATTTCGCGGAGGCCGGGCCGGTAGCCGACACCTTCGCGTTTATGAGCGAGGGCCTGGTACGGGTGTTCTACCGATCTGCCAATGGAACCGAGTATAACAAGCATTTCTTTACCGCACCCGTTACCATTGGGGCCTACTCGTCTTTAGTAACGGGGCGGCCCAATCTGATCTATCAGCAGGCCATGAGCGACTGCACCATCTGGGTTGCCAATTATGCCCAGTTCAATGCCTGCTGCGACAAGTACCCCGACCTGGAACGGGTGGCCCGGCGGAACGCCGAACTGTATTTTGCCCAGAAAGAACAGCGCGAGGTTGACATAGTACTATTAGATGCCGGGCAGCGTTACGAACAGTTTCAGCGGGAATACGGCCACTTAGAGCAGCTTATTCCTCAGTACCATATTGCGTCGTACCTCGGCATAACACCCACCCAGCTTAGCCGTATTCGGCGGGCGATGGCCGGTCGGTAAGGGATTGGGCGGTCATCTACTTCTTTACCTATGTAAATGACCGGCGTTGGTCGGCAGCAGACCTTTGTGTTGATTAGTAAATAGGCCAACACAATGAAAACGCTCCTCAGTACCTGGCTTGCCTTCGGCACAATAGCGGCCCTGGCCCAGACCCAATGGATTAATCAGTCCATTCCCTATCAGCCCACGCACGAACAGGACCGATTCATCGTGGGTGGGGCTTACCTCAAACAAGTGCTGGCCCAACAGGCTCCCGGTTTTGAGCAGGTGGACCTGCTGCAGGCCCGCCACGAGATTCATAATGAAACGGCTACCATCCGGGACGCGGTCGGAAAACGCACCCTGCTCTTTCTGAGTACGTACTTCAGCGCGATCACGACACCGGTAGCCAGCCGTGGAGCCAACTAATCCAGACAACATCCCTTCAAGATAAACGCTAACTTATTATGGAAACGAATCAGCTCACTCAGCCCCCTCTCATTAGGCAACTGGAGCCCGGCCGTCCTCGGTCGCGCTCTATCCAGGATACTATTGCCCGTTATAGCGTCGGTGCCGCCGTTCTGTTAGGGGCATTCCTGCTGCCGCTCCAGTCTCGTATCTGGCATGGTCCTGGTGGGCCACCGGCCTCGGTGTTGTTTACCCAATGGGTGGCTCCCCAGCTAAGCGGGGATGTAGCCGCGTCGGCCCTGGCCCAACCTCCCCTGACGTATTTCCAAACTGGTCATTGGTTCATTCTGGTTTACATAGGTCTGCTGTTGGGTGTTATTTTCACACAGGCTATCCCGCACTCCCGGCTCAGGGTGGGGTTGCTATTCACGTTGGGCACCGGGGCCGGGGCCGATGCAGGCGTGTACTGGTGGGGCGAATACATCGTGAAAACCGCCCGCGAGTTCCTGTTCTGGAACATCGAACTGCCGAGTCTGCTTGGGTCGCTGGTGTTGGTTACGGCATTGGCGTTTCAGATGCGACGACAACCCGCCCGGTCAAGGTTCGCTGCCGTGTTGCCTTACGCCGTGCTTCCGCTTGCACTTGGGGTAACGGCCGTGTTTCAATACATACCCCACGGGCCGATGTTCGCCGTGGCACTCACCCTGGCAGGCATAGTGAACCGTTCGGCTGACAGGCGTGGGTACGTTCGTCGTAGATTTATTCTCATCGGGAGCGGAGTGGGCGGAGTCGTTGCCCTGATGCTCACCCTCAGTACCCTGGCGCACTATCAGCCCCGGCGGCTGGCGGGGCCGGTCATTCCCACCATGACCCCTATTCCGTATCAGGTAAAAACGGGGGTACGGCTGCACGTTTTCAACACAGGCTACAACCGCATGTCGCGGGCGTTGGCACCCGGCAATCCCATCTGGCGACCGGCCCCCGCTTTTGTTATCGAACACCCGCAGGCGGGCCTGATTGTCTTTGATGCTGGCCTGTCATCGGCAGTAGCCGACCGGGGCGAAGCCGCTCTGCCCTTCCCCATGTCGGTGCTCTTTGAAAGCCGGGGTGCACCGGAACAAACCCTCGACCGACAAATGCTCCGGGCAGGCTTAAACCCGGCAACGGTACGGATCGTGCTCCTGTCACATCTGCACGAAGATCATCTGGGCAACCTGAATACGTTCCCAAACGCCCGTCTCGTGCTGGGTGCTCAGGCAGACCTGACCAAACTGCCTGCCCATCGGCAGAATGTTCAACGGGCGGAAACGAGTAAATCAACTCCCTCTGACCTGGGCACGTTGTACGACCTGCTGGGCGATGGTACGGTTCGCCTGATCCAGGGCGGGGGCCATGCCGCCGAAGACCTGATGGCCTGGGTTAATTTGGACAGCGGGCCGGTGCTACTGGCGGGCGATGCCGTCGTGCATTGGGACTGGCTCCGTTCCGACGATGTGGAGCGGGTATCGACCAATGGGGCGCGAGCCGCCGAGGTACGCAATCAGCTTCGGGCACTGCTTAAAGCCCAACCCGAACTGGTTCTGTTTCCGGGTCACGACACCAGCCGGATACCATTTAACCGGACAGATGTGCTTGTGCAGAATACGCACCTGTTTCAGAAACAGGTCTGGGCCACCCGGCTTTCTTTACCTATGTAAATGCCGGGCCACCGCAGGCTCCGTTCCTTTGTCTTAGTCTTCAACCAAATTCAGCCATACGCATGAAAACGCTCAAAAAAGTTTTGTTCAATCTAATCGCTCTGGCCATGACAACCACAATCGCCAACGCCCAATCGCCTGTTGTTCTTCAGCAACAAAAAAATACCTTCATCAACCCAGCCGGGTTGTTCAACCCCATGTACAATGGTTTCTCCCACGTGGGAAAAGTACCCGCCGGTACGACGCTTTACTTCCTGTCGGGGCAGTGGGCCTCCGACGAGAAAGGGCACCTGGTTTCCACCGATTTTGCCGAACAGGTGCGTCAAACGCTGAAGAACGTCAAAACGGCTCTGCGCGGGGCCGGTCTGACGACCGAACACGTAGTGAAGCAGACAATTTACATCGCCGAGTTCAGCCCCGAAAAGAAGAAGATTCTGATTGAAGTCGCTGGAAAAGAATGGGGGGCCAACGTGTTTCCGGCCAGCAGTATCGTCCCCCTTCCGATGCTGGCTACCGCGCCGGGTTGCCTGATCGAAGTCGAAACCATTGCCACTAACTAAACCAACCTGCCCGGAGTCGGTCATGATGAGCCGACTCCGGGCGAGTATCGCTCATGAAAACCACGCAAAATTGTATACTAATTACGGGCGGTTCGTCGGGCATCGGGCTGGCACTAGCCCGTCGGTTCGTTCAGCTTGGCAATGAGGTCATTATTACCGGGCGCGATGCCGACAAACTGCAACAGGCACAGGCCGAACTACCTACCCTCCACACATTTCGGGGCGACCTGAGCTGCCCGAAAGACCTCGACGGACTGGTGCATTATGTTGAGCAACACCACCCAAGTCTGAACGTACTCATCAATAATGCATCGGTGCAGTACAATTATGAGTTTGGCGCGGAACCGAATGCGCTCTATAAAGTCGATTACGAGGTACGTACCAACCTGATGGCACCCCTCAAACTCATTACCCTGCTGCTGCCCCTGCTGACGGCCAACGCCGACCCGGCCATCGTGAATGTGTCGTCGGCATTAGGGTTTGTGCCGAAAGCGTCCGCCCCGGTTTACGACGCAACCAAAGCAGGCATTCATGCCTTTACCAAAGCACTCCGGTATCAACTGTCGGGCCGGTCGGAGTGCCGCACCACCGCCGACGCGGTGCAGGTTATGGAGGTCATCCCGCCTTTGGTAGACACGCCCATGACCGCCGGGCGTGGGCGGGGCAAGATTACGCCCGAGCAGTTGGTCGATGAGTTTATGACAGGCTGGCGCAGCAACCAGCCTGAGATGCGGATTGGTCGGGCCAAACTGCTGCTGACACTGCATCGCTGGCTTCCGGGTCTTGCCGAGCGAATAATGCAACGAAATTAACCGTATTGCATAACCCCACAGTCGAGACTCGTTACCTAACCGATTCGATGCATCGGCATGTTGAGCCACCTGCGCTTACCAGCTCACTGCCCGATAACCAGCTTTTCCGAATACCAGCCCGTGCGGGTTTGCACTGTTAGCAGGTAGGTGCCACCCAGCAGGGAAGCTACGTTCAGGTCGGTCTGCTGCCCGGCAAACGAGTGCCGACTCACGATGCGCCCCCGCATATCGGCAACTACCAACGTAGCAGGAGCGTCGTTGGTCTCCGGTAATGCCACCGTGACCGACGAGAAGGCCGGATTGGGCCACAACCGCAGCCGACCTGGCGTGGTTTCCGACCGGGCAGGTGCGGCCAGCGCGGTGTTGCAGGGCATTTCGGGACTGAACACCTCTACTTCGTGCAGGGCATACATGGGGAACGTACCCGCGCTCATCAGCACCCGCACGTAACGGCCCGTGGCGGTCAGGTTCGTAATGAGGTCGATACCGCCGTCGCCGGTTGTCGTGGCATACATGGGGGTCCAGTTGCGGTTATCGGCCGATACCTGTAGCTGGTATGTAATGGCTTTGAGCGTAAACTCCCAGTAGAGTTTCACACCCGAAATGGGTTTCACCCGCCCCAGATCAACGGTCAGAAACTGTGGGTTGCCGTTCCAGGCCGAAGTCCAGCGCGTGGTCAGGTTGCCATCGAAGGCGGCACTCGCCGGGTGGGTGGCGTTTTCCTCAGTAGAAGCTACGGCGGGCCGCCCCTGCGAATCGTTGGGGCCGAGAATGGGGCGGGGTTCGATCCAGACCGGAATGGTACCGGCTTTGGGGCGGTTACCCAGAGCCTCGAACGCCTGTTTAGTCATCAGCGAGACCTTGGGCAGGTAGCAGCCCATCCAGCCTTTGTGGGAGTTGACCCCAATCAGCGAGCGGTCGTAGGCCGACCCAGCCCAGTCGGCGGTAGCCCAGGGCAGGTTTTTCTCATGGGGCGACTTCTCGAAGGCCCAGTCGGGCGTGACTGATACCCAGCGGGTCGTGAGGGCCAAATCGGCGGTGGGGCCCCAATCGACCCACGTTACGCCGTTGGCCGGTTTGGCATTGGCGGGCCGGTCCTGGGGTCGGGAGTAGGCAATGACGTAGCAGCGGTCGTTGTCGAGTAGCAGTTCGTCGTCCATCAGGCTATGGTGGCAGGCACCGGGCAACGGGCCGAAGGGGTCGCTGTCGTAGCCACTGATGGAGAAATAGCGAAGTTGAGCGCGGGGCATTGGCCCTTTGCCGGGGCGCGTGTCGGGAAAGGTCGGCAGTTTCCCCGTTACGACAGCCACCATGCCGTCGGGCAGGGCCGTACCCCGGCTGATGTAGGAGCAGTAGTTGTTGATGGTAGCCTGCCCTTCGTAGTTGCCCGGTGGCCGCTGAAACTCGCCCCGCCCGGTGGCCCCGAGGTCAATCTCACGGACGCGCCGGATCGAGTCGGGGTGCGTCCAGCCCCGGTATTGGCAAACCCCGCTCAGGATGCTTCGGAGCAAACCAAACTCCTTGCCCCAGCCACTATAGGCGTTGAAGTTTTCGTTGGGGTTTGAGGTGGTGGTACGGGCCTTGATGGTTGCGTCGGTGATGCGTTTGGCCTCGCTGAAATCGCAGCCAATAAAGTAACGTTCGCCGGTGGGCAGTTCATACCAAATCCGGGGCAGGGCCACCCCACCTTTAGGACCTTTGCCATGGTCGGGCGCGAAGGTACGTACCCAGATCGCTCCGAAGTTGAATCGGCGCGGGTAACGCCGGGCGTTTCCGCTGAAGAGGTCGGTAAGACCCCCTGGCCCCTGATAAACAATCAGCCCCGCCGTTCGTTTGTTGCCCGGTGCGCGGTAGAGCGGCACGTGTGCCTGACCATTCAGGGCCACCGGGTCGCCGATTTTCAGGTCATAGTCAACCCGGTAGTTGCGGTTGGGCGCGTTGCGGTCGGCCCCCACGCGGTAGGGGTTCACGCTGCCCGGCAACGGCTCGATATCGACATCAACAATGGCTACTTCGGTGGACCCAAACACGCCCTGTGTGTAGTATTCGGTAGCGTTGAGGGGTGGCGTAACCTGAATGCTGAAAAAACGGGCATACGGAAATTGGCCTTCAATCACCAGCTTGCTGCCAAATGGAGCCACCGGCGAAGCCCCGATGTAGTAGGTCGCGTGGGGGTCGGGCTGGCCGTCACGCACCGAGTCGAGGTTAACCGGTTTAGCGTAGCGGGTCATCCACATCTCGTCGGTGGTCACGTCCTCGGGTCGTTTGAGGTAGAAGTGCCGGCGGCTGCTGAAATCGAATGGCACCAGGCTATCGGGAATCTGGGCCGGGACTTCGCCCTTGAGCCAGCGTTTCACATAGGCTTCGAGCTTGTCGGATAGTTTTTGCGCGTCGGCCCTCACCAGGGCGGGATTTTCAAACGGGTACGGCGAACTTTTGGGCAAACAACTCACCACGACAACAGTGAGCACGATACCGAGCAGAAGGTGTTTCATAACAGGTTGGATGAAGTACACCTGTAAAGGAAAAAGAACCCGCTGGCATTTCATTTGACATTTGTCAAAACCCACTGCAAGCAATTTGCTGGCGTGCCCGTCTGAGCAATTGAATGGCCGAACCAGGCCAACACGTAGCTGCCATTTCTGCTACCTTATGTTATCCAGAAAGGTGGTTTCATCGAATTACGCCGGTAAGCTAACCAGAGTAATACCCCACCAATCAATATGCCCACTATAAGCGTCAGCACAGATGATTCGATGCCAAACCTCCCACCCGTCAGAATCTCATCACCAACAAGATCGGTGGTGAAATAGCCTTTTTGCGCCCCCCCGGTGTCGGGTACACCCATGAAATCGTTGAACGCATTCCAGGTGGCGTGAGCAGCAATATTCGTCCAAAGGGTACGGGTCAGCATGTAAATGGCCGACAGTGCCATTCCAGCCGACAAACCAATGCCTAAGGCACTCCAGACCGTTGCACCAGGGTTTAGATAATGAGCAATTCCGAAAAGAAGACTGCTGATTCCTACGGCCATCAGTGATCCCAGCGATTCTTCAGTTAACCGAAAGAGCAACCCTCGAAACAGAATCTCTTCTACGGTAGCTGCCATAAAGGCCAGCGCAAGGCCTTGGGGAACGTACTGCCAGCCATTGATGGCCGTGATGAGCAGATGCCCGCTCAACCCCAGCGGAATGAACACAACTGCGGTAAAAAGCAGCGTTAGCAGCACGCCATTCCGCACCAGTAAACCCGCTTTATCGGGGGCAAGCTCACGAAAGGGCCGTTGCTCCAATTTTGTCACAAACAACCAGTAGAGCACGACAATCAGAGCCGTTACGGTCAGATAGGTGACTGGACGGACTAAAAACCGGATGGGCTGACCGCTGAATTGATTCAGGAATGGACCGAGAAACAAAATCAGCAACAGGAAGTAGGGGCCAGCTACGAGCAGCAGACCCAGAAGTAAGCGAATGAGCGGGTAACGCAGGATAGTCTTCATCCTGCAAAAATCTATGTCGGCTTCGCTTCAGGATTGTATGAACCCGACAAAACCGGGTCCATCGTCCAGAAATACTGTTCGGGTGTTTTATTGGTAAACTGCCGACAATCGCGGATAAAATGGGGCTGATCGAAATAACCGGCTTCGAGCGCAACTGACAAGAGGGTGAAGGGGGCTTTGCGACGTTTATAGTGGGCAAATAGGGCAATGGCCCGCTGAAACCGGCTGATCTTGATGAATGTGCGGGGCGACATACCCACCTGTTCGTCGAACAGGCGTTGTAGTTGCCGCTCTGCGTAGCCCGTTGACTGACAAAGCTGCCGCACCGAAGCCGAAGCGGGGTCATCGGCGATGGTGCGGATGACTTGCTGTATCAACCGGGTATCCCGGTTCAGGATTTGCCTGCCAAGCAGCAAACGCTCCAGCCCGAGTTGCGCCTGTTGGGGTGGACTGGCTACCATTGTTTGGTAATTTTCATGGAAAGTCTGCCCCCAAAGATCCATTAATGCAACCGGTTGGTGGGTCAACTCCCGTAAGGGCATACCCACGAGGTGATAAAGCTGAACGGGGGAAAACCGAAGATGAAATCCCTCTGTGTGCGGTTGCATAACAAACTGTGTAGAACTGGTTTGCATGCCCAACATACTGGCCTGCTGGTTCATGGCAACGCCAAATGGGCCGGTAATATGGGCGTCTCCCTTCACCAATAGCCAAATATCAAAGTTGAGGTTAGGGGTCGTATGATAGACGATTGGCTGCTCGGTCGAAAAATGCCGTATACTGCCCAGTGCCGAATTATTGGGTGATTGAGCATTGACCAGCGTGACGTTCATAGACGTTTAGATACCATTTAATTGCGCCATTCGTCAAACCTGACGTTAACGTTCTGAACGAAGCACGCAGACGTTTTCAGCTTGCCCATTTCGCTCGCTAAACGCTGGTTTTCGTCCGAGCATTATTAATTGATTTCCCAACCGTAATAGTACCGCCTGGCAGGCTGTTTTACAAACTGGTTTTGATATACGGCTTTCGCTGACAGGCCCTTTTCAGTTAGCAACGGCACCATCGGCTGGCAAAAAAACCTTTTTCGATTGGGTGATAAGTTGACTATGACGCGATAAAGAAGAAAAACTTCTTTTTATGACGTATCAGGAACCGGCAGACCTCAAACGGGCCGCCAAACTAATCAGCCTTTCACCCCCTGAAGCCCAGGCGTGGCTGAAATTCGATCACAGCATTGAACGCGAAGACGGGCAGATTCCTCGCAAATACCGGGAGTTGATGGCCGTGGCAGCTTCACTCACGGCCCAGTGTGCCTATTGCATTGACCGCCACGTGCGGGCCGCCAAACGGCTGGGCGTTACCGACGCTGAGATTGCCGAAGCCGTGATGATTGCGGCTGGCGTTCGGTCGGGAGCTACGATGGGCCACGGATTGCTGGCCCTCAAAATTTATGACGACGAAACCCAGCCACCGGCTCCATCCGAGTAGGTATGGGCTATTCACCGGTCTTATGCAGCAGGTCGCGGCCTTGTCTGCGGGCCTGTTCGAGGCATTTGTATTTCTGGTTTTGCGCCGTGTGCCGGTTGGCGTAGCCAGCTTCTTCAACCAGAGCATCAATGAATTTTTTCTGAAAAAACAGGGCAGTCAGCAGGGCAAGGCAACGCGCTGTAGCAGAAGCCAATACGGCCCCCAGCATATCGAAAACCGACGAACCGGCAGAAACAGACGCTGGTTCGTCGGCTTTTTCCGACAGTTCGCTGGCTTCAATTGGCATGAGTCTTGTTTTCTGTCTCAAGTGTTTCAGCCACAGGTGCTTGCTGATGGAGAACACATACGTTTTGAGCGAGGCCGTTAGCTGAAATTCAGGTTCCCGCACGTTGCTCAACAGAATCAGCAGCGTATCCTGAAATACATCCTTAGCTTCGTCGGTGGTGCCCTGATTTTGCCGGACATACCGCTCCACGGCCGGGTAGCTGTGTTGATACAGGAATGTAAAGCCCTCCGGCTGGTTAGCCCGTAGCTGCGCTACTAACTGCTGGTCGGCGGGTGACGGAGACATAGCCATAGGCGTTGATTCGGTTCGGTTACTTCATACTTTTTGGGTCCTCAATGTACGAAATCCCCGCCATAAGCTGTAGCCAACGCTACTCGTGACACAGAGCGGGCAGATGCCAAACCGAAAGAAAAACAGGCCCACTTTTTTATGCCAGGGCAAGTTTACCGGCGTAATAGAGCAACTAACGCCGTCGCCTTCGTATTCCTGTATGTTCCAGATATTCATACTCTACGCAGTTAAGGGGGGTGAGTTAGCTCCGACCAAACAGCATATAGAGGCAACAGATGGTCAGTAAACCGGCGGCAATCAGGAGTACTCGGACGGATGGCTTTTTCATGCGTGAAATCGTGAAGCGGACCCGGTTTTAGGCCCGACATTCTTTAATCACGTTCCGCCCTGTTTATCACCCTTGCTTGTATAAATTTTTAATGACCGTTCATCTGTGCCGGATAAATTCGGGTCAGGTATCGAAAATAGTAGGGTCAACAATGCTGGTTTCCTGCCAGTACTGCAAGTGCCATTGCTCCGCCTGCCGGATGTAGATGCCTACATACCGGCTTTTCAGCGACCGCTCGGCCGTTACATCTTGAACACCAATAACATACCCTATATCACCAACAATTTTTACCTGCTGCTGCTCCGTTGTGAAATGCGTAAAGGGAGCGGCTGGGTTGGTATGAATCGTGATGTAAAAATCCCGGTCAACAAATTGACCAGCGAAGCCAATACCCCGGAAATCGTCCGTCAGAAGGGTATATAAAGTGTCTTTATCCTGGTTCAGAACGGCCACGCGTAAGATGGTTTCCCGCTTGGTAAGTGTTTGCTCATTCATTTGACAAGGTATTGAAAGAGTGAATGGAAAGCCTGTCAGCGATTCTCCAGCTTCGTTATTCGCTCGGCCAGCCGGTTCATCACGTCCGACACAGAACCTATGGTGAGGTCGAATGAAGGGTCAGCTATTTTCTGCTGGTTGGCGATGTACCAGATTCCGTCCACCCGCTTCATGATGGACTGCACGGTAGTGGTAGCACCGGTATGTGGCCGGGCAGGTTGCAACGTCAATTAAATGTCTTTTTGCGAATGTCGTCGGGCAGGGTGGGAATCTCAACGAGCCTGCCCGAATAGGTAGGGGCATCCTGATAGATGGTGTGGTACGTCCGTTTCTGAAAGTACCACCGCCCCTGCTGCCTGACGAGTTCATCTTCATACATCGACAGGTTAAAATTACCCGCCCCGCCCTCTTTGCGACGGGCAATTTCCTGTACATAAAACCGGGCGTAGGCGGTGTCTCCCTCAATCAGAATGACACCGGCGGTGGTCAATTGCACAAAAAAATCCCACAAGCCCAGCATATGCACCAGTGAATCACCCATCTGGGCCTTGCCCCGGAAGGCTACGTTGATAGGCAGGCCAATTGTCCAGATGCCATCCTCCGCCCACAACGACTGGAACATCTCGCCGTCGGTGCGGTTCGCTGCATCGCTGAATTTATCGGCCAATGCCCGGATGGCCAGTTCATCGGCCAGTTGGTCAAGTTTGCTGTTTGCTGTTTCAGAAAGAGGATTCATGGGGTAATGCTAAAAGCGTGAGTACGTGAATGGTGTGGACAGTCGCCAGGGTGAAAGAGCCGTTACTTCTCCAACGATTTCAGGAAACGGGTGTAGTAGGAAATCATTCCCAGTGCGCTGGCATGGTGCGTTACCACCTCGTCGATGGGGCCAATCGCTTCAGGCCCAGCGGCATCTACCCATTCTGACATGACTTGTTGTACCGTTACGGGAATGGCCCCGGCCTGCGTCATCCGCCGAATCGCCATCTCATGAGCGACTTCGCTGGTTCCTGCCGAGGCATCGGTCACGATGTACACCTGATAACCATGCTCCAGCGCACTCAGGGCCGTAAAACAAAGGCAGACCTCCGTCCACACGCCCGCCATCACCAAGTTCTTACGCCCGGTAGCTTCCACAGCCGCCACAAATTCAGGGCTTTTAAAGGCATTCCGCTTGTGGCGGTCTATCTGCACAACCTCCGGGTACGTCTCCAGAATTTCGGGGTAGATAGGGCCACTGGCGGCTGTAGCCATAATCGTGCTGATTACGGTGGGCAGGTTCAGGGCTTTGCCCGTTTTAGCCAGCGTCACCGCGTTGTTATGTAGCTCTTCCTGTTTGATGGATTGCACGGCAAGGGTAACGCGCGGCTGATGGTCGATCAGCACCAGGGCGGAATTATCGGGGGTGAGCAGATTGAAATAGTTGGTTGCCATAAAGAGTGTTAAAAACTGGTTGAAAAATGAATGAATAAGGGGTCGAATGAGTCAGAAAACCGGATTGTCCTGAATGGGGGTTTCCTGCCAGCTAATCAGATGCCAGTCTGTAGAAAATCGGTGATATACGGCGGTGTAAAACGCGGGCGGAGGATTGTGCGTGGTTTTGCCGTTCACAACCGTAATGCGGCCAATCACGAGACCTATCGTCTCAAAGACCTGCACAACCTGATCCACTGGGTCGAAGCGAACAAACTTGCGTTCTGGCGAAAAGTGAATGCTCAGGTACTGCTCTTTATCTACTTTATTGCCCGCGTGACCAATGGCAATGAATGTATCGGCCAGAAGTTGCCGCGCTGTAGGCTGGTCGTTGGCGAGTACGGCCCGGCACAGGGCCGCTTCGGTTTGTAAAATAGCCTGCTGATAGGCTCCTGATTGCGGTTGCATTGGACTGGACGGTTAGTAGAATTGTACCTCAGGTCGGAGCGGTCATAAGCTACGCTGCTTTCGTCCAGACTGGTCAGGCGTTACGCCGGGCGGGGCGAGCGGCTGCCCGACCATGTGGGTCACCTACAACGCTAAACACATCATTGGCGGCCCGTGTAATTCGCCAGCCGTCCGCCGTGCGAATCAGGTCGAACTCGTAGGCACCGCGACCGAGTAAACTCAGATCGGCCTGCCCCGTCTGGTGAACAATATGCAGCGTCTGAAGAATAGCCCGAACGTGGGCCGTGTCACCATCAATCCGAATAGCCAGCATGGTAATCATATGCTGCGTCCGATCCACATCGGCCAGACCGTCGGCCACTAACTTGACCACCGCGTCGCGGCCGCTGAAGGAACCCGCTACGCCCAGATCAATAGTGACATCATCCGTCATCAACTCACCCCACCGCTTCCAGTCGCGGGCATCCGTAGCTACGGCATAGGTAGTAATCACATCGGTTATCTGCGCCCGGTCAACCAGCCAGTTTAGCTTAACGTTGTCGTTCATAGTCGTCTTAATAATTTGCTATCCGTTACTTCGCGTAGATACAACTGGTACTCCGCTACTTCCCCGACCAGAGACTATATTCAGCATACAAACCGCCCACGCCGTTGCCTTCGGGCGATTCCCAATCGACCATAAGCTCCGAGGCCAGCGACACCCACGAGGTCATAATGGCCCCGGCCTGGGTCATACGTAACATAGCAGCCGTTTCAACCAGCGTATCGGTGGTGCCCGACACATCGCAAACGACATGGACGGTGTAGCCCGCCCGCAGCAGATCGAGCGTATTGAGCAGCGTACAGTTATCGAGCGAAATACCCGCCACGATCAGGTTTTGGCGACCCAGCCGTTCGAGTGTATCGCGGAACTCCCGCACCAGCCAGGCACTTGGCGAGTGGCGGCCTATGGGTTTCACATCGGCCAGAAACTCTTTAACCGGCTGCATAAATTCACCCCGAAACCCACCTTCATCGCCCAGCACAACAATCGGCAACTGGAATAGTTGACCAAGTTTGATGAGGGCCGTCAGGTTTTTCTGGTATTCATCCAGGGCCATTGTCCGCAGGCCCGGTTCAAAACCGGTCAGGTAGTCAATCAGAATCAGGGCCGAATTAGCGGGCGTAATTCGGTGCAGAAAAGGCGTTTGCTTATGTCGGAAAATCATATCGTTGACTCGTTCTACCAAAACCTATGAAGCTTTTGTTGTGAAAATAACCGTGTAGCCGTGTGGTTCCTGAGTGCCGATTTTGGCAATGACCTCCATTTGCTGCCGGTAGCTTTCGCTATTCTCATTGGCCTGGTGGTTGGCCGTCAGTTGCGCTACACCCCCGGTCCATTGGGAGATATTCGCTACCGTCTGCCCATCAATACTTTTAAGCACGGCCCCCCGCACAAATCCAGGATTTTTGCTGGCCGTGCTGGTTACACCGCTCACGACCAAATCGGCCAGTTGGTCAACATGGTCGGGGGTGGTCTTGAACAGGTTAATGACGTTGATGGTCTCGTCGTTGGGACGGATGACGAGCGCATCGTCGGGCAGGGTGGGTGCACCCAGGCCCAGTTGCTGACTGAACGACTGCCGGTCCCAATAAATACGGACGCTTTTAATAAGCCCGTCTTCATTGTAAATCAGACGCATAGCCCCCGGAATCTCGAAACTTTTGCCCGTTGGTGGAATCTCATGCCCCGTTGCCGGATCATGAAAAGGCCCGGTCATGGTGCCTGTTACAACCTCCCACGAAGCCACCTCGTTACCCTGAATCAAAAACCCATCGCCCGCAAAATGAATGTCGGGATAGGTCCCAAACAGCATCGAGAAATAGCCTACAGCCCCATCGCGGCTTAGGGGTTTGGGGTTCTGGGGCTGATACATGATCATATCCTCGGCGAATAGCCCCTTAATCCGGTCAATGTTGTGCGAATTCCAGGCATCCAGCCAGGCATGTACGTGTGCTGATGTGATTTCCATTTGTAGTCCATTAACGTTCAGACAAAAATACCGGCTGACAGCGGGGCGCGTGTGGCACTAATCCAACCAAAATCAGGACAGGTCAAACCATCTGCTCCAGTCGGTATTGCAGGGGCGTAATGGCCGTTTTTTTTCTGAAAAACCGGATGAAGTACGATGGGTCGCCAAAGCCCAGCCGATAGGCTATGTCGGCAATGGGCAGGGTGGTGCAGGTGAGCAGATACCGCGCTTCGGTGAGCACACAGCCCGCAATCAGGTCGGAAGCCGTTCGGGACGTTGCCCGTTTCACTAAGCGATTCAGGTGATACGGATGTACGCATAGTGCGTCGGCATAGTGCGCCACGCTGCGCGGAAAAGGACGGTTATCCAACCGGGTAAGCCGCATATTCTCAGTCAGCAATTGCCGAAAATCGGTCACGACCACGGGCTGTTTCCTGCCCGTAGGCCCGGTGTCGGCCGGTTCGCAGAAATACCGTCTGGCATAGTGAAGCAGGGTGGTCACATGCAGCCGGATAATGGCTTCCCGCCCGGCCCTGTCTGACCGGAATTCATCGAGCAGTTTTTCATACAAATCCGTCACAACGGTTGCATCGGCTGGTGGTAGCTGCGCTATCAACGTAGCACCGGCCCGCAAAAAGGGGAATTCCTGAAGCCTATCCCGCTGGCGGGTGTCAACGGTCAGAAACTCCTCTGAGATCAAGAGAACATACCCGTTTGAGGGCCGTTCGCTAACGGGTTTCTGCCCAGAGAACAGATAATCGGGTCCGGTTGCTGTCAGGGTACCAACAGCGGGGAATTTATACACAAACGAGAGTTGGTAAAACCCGGCTGAAAAGCGAACAGGAGCCTTTTCGATAAGCCATTGTGCCACATCGGCCCAATGATGAACCGCCAGCAGATCATCGTTGGGTAACCCAGCACCTATGGCTTCATGGAAATGACTAATTCGCTGAAAATGCGGAACTTTCGTTGTCATTACGTTTTTGTTGAGTATGTGCCGCTGGCCTGACTGAACAGGTCGCCAGGACTAATCCCACGTTAAGCATCAGCTTACAGCGTCCCCATGTCTCCGGCGGCATACCGGTCGAGTGCTGCCCGGATGGCTGCCGGGCTGTGCATGACAAACGACCCATAGGCTACCCGTTTTTCGGTGAGGGGCGGGCCAGCCAGTACCATCACTGTTGCCCCCTCGTCGGAGGTGAGTTGCAGCGCACTACCCGGCGCAATGGGCAGTAACGTAGCGTCGCCCAGCAACTGCTCATTAACCCAGGCGTTACCTGAAACCACATACGCTCCCCCTTCGAATCCAGCGGGTAATGAAGCCTCAAACCGTCCACCAGCGGGCAGCACTATGCTGCCCAGCAACAAGTCCCGGCGCAACTGTACCGGCGACTGCATACCCAGCCAGGTGCCGCCCAGCAGGGTCAGGCTGGCATCCTTATCCGTTCTGGTGGGCAATTCGCCGGGGGCGAACGTCTGAAACGCAGGTGGCAGTTGCTGATCGGCTTCGCTGAGGTACGTCCACAGTTGCAGCCCGTGCATAGTACCTCCCGTGCGGGCAAAGGCATCCGAAGTGCCTTCGCTGTGAATAATGCCGCTACCCGATGTCATCCAGTTCAACCGGCCCGGCTCCAGCAGTTGCTCGTAGCCCAGGCTGTCGCGGTGGTAGCTGGAACCTGCATAGAGGTAGCTGATGGTTTCGATTCCCGCATGGGGGTGGGGCGGCACCTGAATCCCTGCCCCCGCCGGTACGCTGTTTGGACCAATGTGATCCAGAAAAATAAACGGGCCTACCGACTCAATGGCCGACGGCAGGAGGTTGCGAATATGGCCGCGCTCCGTGCGAACGGCCCTGACAGGTGTTGTCATTGTCGATTTAGTTTAGCTCGAATAGCCGCCCGGATAGCCCCGTTTGCGTAGGGGTAGTCGTAGCCCGGTTCGGTAAGTTGCGTTTGCGGTAACTGTGTGGTTATGAACTGCCGGATGCGCTGCCGCTGAACGGGTGAATACCGTCCGCCAATGAGGACTAAATCCACATGGGGCAGGGTTTGCAGGCGTTCCATGCCTTCTTCTTCGCTCAGGGTGCCATAGGCCGTAATGCCGCCAATCTGCTGAATCAGGCGCAGCACTTCATCGCGCCGGTATGGATTCCCACCAAAGAGTACAACAACGGGGGCGTTGGCTACACCCGCGTCGATTTGCGTTAACAGCGGTTCGTTCATGGCTTGTTGGGTTAGATGTGAATACCGCGCTGCATGGGCACTTCCACAAAAATCAGGTCGGCTGTCTGTGTGGCCGAAATCAGAAACTCCGTGGTTTCATATACGCCCAGCGCATCGCCCGGCCCCAGCGTATAGCCCTCAATCTGCACCTGCCCGCTGGCACAATGGACATACACCCCATTGCCCGTCAGGTTCATGTGGTAAGGCAGCGATTTGCCCGGTTCAAGCTGCGACAGACTAAAAAACGCATCCTGATTGATAATAGCCGAACCGGCCCGGCCATCGGGCGAGAGAGCCAGCAAAATGGCATTCTGTTTGTCGGCTGGCTCGTAGGAAAACTGGTCGTGGCGGGGTGTTATGTTCGCTGTTTTAGGATACACCCAAATCTGGAAACTGTGAACCGGCTCCGTTGCCGACGCATTGAATTCGCTATGCCGAATACCCCGACCTGCGCTCATGGTCTGTACCGTATGGGCATCGATCAGCCCTTCGGCCCCGGTATCGTCGCGGTGACGCTGGGCACCCTGTAGCACGATGGTGCTGATTTCCATGTTGGCGTGGGGGTGCATCGGGAAACCGTGCCCGCCCGCCACTACATCGTCGGCAAAGCCCGTCAGGTCGCCAAAATTGGTTTGGTAAGGCACAAAAGCATAAGCACTTTTCTTCCAGCTATCCTGCCGGTGCATTCTTGACTCACTTGGTCGTTGCAAAAATTTCATGGTCTAATTTGGTTGATTTATCAATCGTTGATTAATCAACAATACGGATAAAAATAAGTTCAACTCAGGTTGCGGATGGCTTTTAGTACCAGTTCCTCAAAGACTTGCTTTTCTTCGGGCGTAAAATTATTCGTTAGCTGGGCCAAACTTTCGATTGCACACTGAGCAGCCGCCGTTTCCAAATCTCTCCCTTTCTGGGTGAGGTGTACGAGGTTAACGCGCCGGTCGTCGTTATCAGGCAGGCGGGTCAGCAGGCCCAATTCTTCCAGAATATCGGTCATTCGGGTAATGGCGGCCCGGTCCCGGCCGAGTGCTTTGGCAAGTTGCTGTTGGCTCTGCCCATCCTGTTGCCAGAGGTGAGTCATCAGCCGGAACTGATCGGTAGTAAGGCCCGTATCGGCTTTTTTGAGCAGCATGGTTAGTCGTCGGCTCATCAGGTAATTCAGTTGGCCCAAATAGCGGCCTATGGTGTGCTGGTAATCCATACCGTTCTGTTGATTGCTCAACAAAGGTAGAGAAACTTCGGTCAGCGAGCTACGGTAGGGGTAGTTTGCCAATAATTCCTCTCACACTAGCATCACCTTCATCTCGTGTTCGAGACTTTGTTTGTAGGGGTAAAAATCGACCTGTAGCGTGTGCCGGGCCGATTTTTTATACCGTCGGCTGACCTTCAGAGCTTCCTGCTCGATACTCCGCAGCATCGTGGCCCGGTCGGGTAGGCGTACCTCGCCACCAATGAGCTTCGCCAGCCAGATGGCCTGGGTTTCGGCCAGGGGCATAATGGCCCCCAGTGGCTGCACCAATCCCACGAAATACAGGCCCGAAAAGTCGGGATGCACCACCCGCCGGTAGAGTTGCAGGTCGTTGGTTTGCTCGACGTTGAAGAAACCGTCTCTGAAAAACGGGAAGCTCACCTTGTAGCCCGTAGCGTACACGATCATGTCGAAATGGTCGCGGGTGCCGTCGGTGAACAGTACGTCGTGGCCCTCGAACCGCTCGATGTTGGGTTTGAAGCGAATCAGGCCCCGCCCGGCCATGTTCAGCAAATCCTGCGAGACGGTGGGGTGTTCGCACATCAGCGGGCGGTCGGGCGTAGGCACGCCGTAATTTTCCTGCCTGCCATGCGCCAGCCGCAGCGACAGGTTCAGCAGAAAGCGTTGCAGGCCCATCGGGAGTTTGGCCGTGCCGGGACTGGCGAGCGAATCGAACGGTACGCCCATCAGCCAGTTGGGCATGATGTAGGCTCCGCTCCGGGTCGAGATGGTGACCTTGCCCGTATGGAGTCGGGCGGCTTCGCAGGCAATATCGACCGCTGAGTTGCCAATGCCCACCACCAGCAGCGACTTACCTATGATCTGCTCCGGCACCTTATAGTCGTGCGAGTGGATCGTTTCGCCCGCAAACGTACCCGGAAAGGGCGGGTCGGGCAGGCGCGGGTTCCAGTGATGGCCGTTGGCCACAATCAGGTGCTGGTAAGTGCGTATCTGAGAATTGGCCTCTTTGCCCTGCCCGAATGGACGGGTCGTTACGCGGTATGTCCCGTCGGCGGTTCTGGTTACGTCGGTCACTTCGGTGTTGAACGTGATCTTGTTTCGAACCCCAAAATGGTCCACGTAGCTGTCGAAATACCGGATAATCTGGCTATGGTGCGGAAACATGGGGTAGTCCGTCGGCATGGGGTAATCGCTGTAGGCCATTACCATGCGATTGGTGTTGATGTGCAGCGACCGATACGCGCTCGATACGCCGTTGTCGTTATTGTATCGCCAGTTACCGCCAATGCCCGACCCCTTCTCGAAGCAGTCGAAGGGGATGCCGTATTGGTGAAGGGTTTTGGCAACGGCAATACCCGATGCGCCCGCCCCAATGATACAGACTGATGAGTTCATGTTCGTTGTTGCTTTATTTGCCCGCCTTTCCCGTAATGGCGCGAATGAAGGTCACTTCTGCCTGACTGTATGCCGTGCCGTCGGGCCGGTAGATGTCGTGGAACCAGACGGTCGGCTCCTCGCCGGTGGGAATTTTCCTGTACCAGCTATAAATGGTGTTGGTTTTGCCCTTCACTAAGCCCCAGTTGATAGCTCCCACATGGTACTGCTTAAAAACCGGCAAACAGCCCTCGAACGTACTTGCCTGATTCCGTGCCATGTATTCCGTGCAAATCACGGGTCGGCCATAGTCGCGCTGCAATTGTTCGATCTGCGCTTTCAGGCTGCCGGGCGACAGATAACTGTGGAACGTGATTACGTCGGAGTTCGCAAACATCACCTCGTTGGAGAGCGGGTGCGACTGCCACCAGCCCGCCGTGATGGGTTGACTGGGATTGGCCGCCCGCGCCCACTCGAACGATTTTTTCAGCAACGGCACCACCGCGTCCAGATAACCTGAATTGGACGGTTCGTTGAACACGTCCCAGACCAGTACGCGGGGGTCGTTGGCATAAGCACCGACAACTCCTTTCACATAGGCTTCCAGACCTGCCCAGGTACGCGAATCGAACAGCCGTTTGGTGCCGGGCGAGCGCACCCAGCCGGAGTTGTGTACGCCCGGTTTGGGGTCGGGTTGTTTGCCGAGTTTAGGGTCGTCGTTCCAGCACGAATCGAACAGCACGAACATTACCCGGATGTGGTGCCTGTCGGCGATTTGCAGAAACTGGCCGATGCGCTGTTTGAATCCGGCTTTGTCGTTCTCCCAGAGCAGGTCGTGCAGAAACACCCGTACTACGTTCATTCCCAGCCCCTCGGCCAGCCCCAGTTCGCGGTCGATAGTGGTGGGGTCAAAGGTGTCGGCCTGCCACATCTCCAATTGATTGATGGCCGTGCTGGGAATGAAGTTACAACCCACCAGCCAGGGCTGTTTGGCATACCAGGCATTGGCCTGTTCGGGTGTCCAGCGTCCGGTTTGGGCCTGCCCCGCCAGCGAAAGCAGCAGCCACCAGCCAAGCAGCCCGCAGCTACCAAAGTGAATCCGGCGAAGCATCAGTTCGAGCGGACTCCTTCAAGGATCATACCCTGCACCGAAAGCACCACTTTGGCGATTTTGCCGCCCCCGTCGCGCCCAAATCGCACCGTCGCGTAAGCCTCCGAGCCACCGTTAGGGTCAGGAACGATAAAGGTATCGGCCTGCGTGGGGTCCGAAATAAGCCCGGACTGCCCCAGCCCGACGGCCTCGCCCACCAGCTTGTCTCGTTCTGCGGTGATGATAATCTGTTTCACGTCGCCCGTAGCGACGGTGTATGTACCCACATATTGTTTCAACTGACTCGTGTCGGGAGTCGCTACGCCCGCAGCCGGGGCCGTCGATTGAGCAAAGGTGGCACCTGCCGATACGAAGAACATCATGAAGACAAAGGCAATCGCTATGCGTTTCATAAGCATTATTTTTAGTTGTTTGTAATTGATCATCAGGGTAACTCGGTTAGTTCAATCTGTTGATAGGCGGCCTCGGCTTTGCCGCCCCCATGAATCTGTAGCCCAATCAGGCCCGATTGCGGAATAGCCGCGTCAGGCTCCGTATAATCGACGGTGAGCTGCCCGTTCAGGTAAATTCGGATGTGCTGGCCCTCACACAGAATCCGGTAGTCGTTCCAGTCGTTAGGCCGCAGCGTTCGGGCAATGAGGGCCGAGTCGGGCCGGGCGAGGGTTTTGTTTCGGCGCGATTCGTCGTAGAGACTGGCCCAGTAGCCCCTGCCCATGTCGGCCTGATAGCCCACCATTTCGTAGGCTGGTTGGGTAGCACGCTGGCTGCGAAACTGCACGCCCGCGTTAACGAGGCCCGTACCGATAAGTTTCGCCCGCAGCCGCAGGTCGAAGTTGGTGTAGGAACGGGTAGTACACAGGAACTCGTTGTGCAGCACAAACCGCTCCGTTGATCCGCCCACCACCGCCCCATCGCGAATGTGCCACGTTCGGGCGGTGTCGCCCGCCCATCCCGCAAACGTGCGCCCGTCGAACAACATCGTCGGTGAAGGGTTAGCCCGAAAAGCACCGGGCAGCACACCGCCGACCAACCCCAGCAATACGTACCTGAATAGCATCAGCATCGTGATAATCAGTTTGATAGTTGGTCGAAGGTAAGCGAAGCGTAATACAAGCCGCCAATGCTGGGATAACCCCAGGCTTGTGTATAGAGCGCAGCCGTCAGATTCGACCCGCCCAGTTTGACCACCGATTTCAGCGACGGAATGCGCTTGCTCACCTGCGCGTCGAGGGTGGTATAGGCCGGAATAATCTGCGCCCGTCGGCTCAGCGAAGCCGCGCTCCCGAAGGTAGTCTGGAACTCGAACGCTTCCTGATGCCGCACCACTACGTTGAACCCGATGCCCGTCTGGCGAATGTTGCGGCTGCCAACGCTGGCGTTATAGCGGTATCTGGGCGTGTTGAAAAACGTCTGGTAGCCGTCTGGCAGTTGGTTGGTGTTGGTGAGGGCGTTGTAGGCTACATTGCCACCCAGCTTAAAATTACCCGGCAGCAGGTAGTCCAGCCCCACGGCCCACCCCACGTTTTGCAGCAATACCGGCGAGTTGGCCGGAAAGCTATACACCATTCGGGTGGAGCCGCTCAGCAGTGAGAGGGGGAAGCCCGCCCGATCAGGGGTTTTGTCCTGCACGACAATCTGACTGCCTTCAAAATTCAGGAAGCGGTTGTAATAGTAGTAGGCATCGACAAATAACCGATTACCAATCAGGCTTTTATAGCCCACCTCATAGGTCTCCACGCGCTCCGGGTCGTAGCCTGCACGCACATAGGGTTTGAGTTGTGCAGCGGCCTGCGCGGGTGTCTGTCCGGCCTGCAACGCTCCGCCAAACGCCTGCAACGACTCCAGCGTATAGACGGGATTAGTATCGAAATTATACCGCTGCCTGAGGAAATCCAGCCCGCCGATGAGCCGGGCATTGGGCGTGTTGAGGTCGATATACTGCGACTGGGTTGTAGGAAAGCGGAAAGCCCGCTGATACGACACCCGGAAATTATGATGCTTGGCTACCGTGACCACCGCCGACAGGCGCGGGCTAAACTGCCCGTTGAAATTCTGATTCTTGTCGTAGCGCATTGAGCCGCTGAATTTCAGCACCTTAGCCAGCGTTTTAGCCGCCTGAACGTATCCACCAAACTCATTGATGCGAAATTCGTTACCGGCATCGTCGAGGGCAAAAATAGTCTTGCTTGAGTTTAGCGCGTATTGCCGATAATTGCCCCCCACAATCAGTTCCAGTTTTGTGGGGTCGATTTGCCGATTGAAATTGTACATGAATTCGGCGTGGTAAAGGCTCGTTTTGTCCAGAAATCTGGCTCCCACTCTGGGCGGGTCGGTGCTGAAATCACCGGGAATGGGTCGGCCCACCACCGTGTTGAGCGCGGCCTGAAATTCGGGCGAACCCGGCAGCAGTCGCCCCTGATCGGCCACCGCCCGCGCCTGATCGAGCCAGGTTGACTGCTGGCCTGCCACAAACGTCTGGGCTGCTCCCAGGGCCGTTGTGGGCGACTGCCCCCCGCCCAGAGCGGTCAGGTAGGTAGTAGCAAAACCAGTGAGGGCGGTGTTGGCATAGGTGCCAAAAAACTGCGGAAACCAGGCCGAAGCCGAGCCTTTCCAGGCTTCGTTGATGCCTGCTGCGAGCGTCCCGATGGCATAGGCATCGCCCGACCGCTCCTGCGTGGTGTAGGCCCGTACAAAGAAGTTCGACCCGCGTAATTCAGCCTTATACTGCCCCAGCGAGAAGCCCTTTAGGTAGTACCGGTCGATGCCCCCGTTGATGGTTGTGCCGGTGCCCCAGTTGGCCTGCAAAATGGCTTCCACATCGTTGTTCAGCCGATAATGGAGCGACCCATTGAGTTTCAGATTCTCGGTATTGTAGTCGATGAGATCGCTTTCGCGGTAGCCGGTCCGCGCCACCTGCGTGTTGGGAATCAGTATGTTAAACAACTGCTGCGGGGTTTGGCCCGTCAGTTGCGGCAACGTCTGCCCGTTGAACACAGGTGTGGTGGCAATGGCTCCCAGGAAGGGCGAAGTGCCGTTGGCTCCCGTTCCGGGTTGGCCGTTGCCGAACAGACTACTGTAGAGATTGGCCGTAGCATCTCCATCGCCATAAACGTTGATGCCGTCGTAACCCTGATTCTTCGGTGTGCCGGTAAGGAGGTTAGTGCCGTTTGAGAAACTCTGATCGCGGTAGTCGGTAGCCTGCCAGTCGCGGGCTTTGATGTACGACGCATTGACCTTGAATGCCCACTTGTTATTGAACGATCTGGCGTAGCGGATGGCCGCATCCACAAAGGGTGTAGTGGCATCGGTGCGGTTGCTGGCGTGCATTACGCCCGTTTTTACGTTGGCACTAAGTCCCTGATACAGAAACGGACTTTTGGAAGTCATCAGCAAAATACCGTTCACGGCGTTAGGGCCGTACAGGGCCGACGCAGCACCCGGCAGCAGTTCCACGCTTTCGAGGTCCAGTTCCGACGTACCGCCGATATTACCCACCGAGAAATTCAGCCCCGGAGCCTGATTATCCATGCCGTCGGTGAGTTGCACAACCCGCACGTTGCCCCCTGCCGACCCGAAGCCCCGCACCTGCACCGATTTGAAAGTCAGGCTCACGGTAGTCAGATCAACCCCTTTGATGTTAGCCAGCGCGTCGTAGAAGTTGGCCGAAGGGGTGTTTTGAATAGTCCAAATGTCCATTTTTTCGACCGCCACCGGCGATTGCAGGATGCTCTCTTCGACCCGCGAAGCCGATACCACAACCTCCTGCCCCACTACGACCCGCTCCGCCAGGGCTACGTTCAGGTCCGACCGGCTGCGGGTAATCACGATGGGCGTGGCCGCGTATCCCACCGACGAGACAACGACCGTGAATGGCGTAGGTACGCTGGTTGATAGTGCGAACTGCCCGTTTTCGTTGGTGAGCGTACCTGCCGTTTTGCCCGCAATGGCGATGCTCACGCCACCCATCGGTTTTTTGGTACCAGCATCAGTAACGGTGCCCGACAGGCGGGTTTGGCCCGAGGCCAGGCGGGGTAGCAGGGCCGCCATTAGGAGAGGTAGGTATAAGCCTGTTCGCATGGACAGTTGGCCGGTGTCGTTCAGTAGGAGAAGCAACGCCACTCCTATTGGATTAGTGAAAGAATTACCGGACAAAAGTCAATGGTCGCAGGGTGCTATCATTTGATATTTATCAAATTCGCCCGGACACGGCTGAGTGTTTCCAGCGTAATACCCAGATAAGAGGCCACATGTGTCAGCGGAACGCGGTTGATAAGGCCGGGAAACATCTTCAGAAAATTGACGTACCGTTCCTGTGCGGTATAGAACTGAAGCGCAAACAGGCGATTTTCGAGAATAACGAAATTATCGAGCGTACTGAGCCGCCCTGCTCGCTCGATGGCGTGTGACGAATCGAAAAGTTTAGCCAGTTTTTCGTAATGAAGGCTGTAGATACCGGCCGCTTCGAGCGTCTCGATATTAAACCGGGAGGGCTGCCGGTTGATGAGGCTGTCCAGGTCCGTCAGAAACATACCGTTGGTGCCAAACCAAGTCGTTACATCGCGACCATCTTTGTAATAGAAATTTCGGGCCAAGCCATCGGCAACAAAAAAGAGGTAGTTGCAGATGTCTCCCTCCCGCATCAGCAAGTGATTTTTGGGGTAATCGTGCCGCACGGTCACCTGTGCGATGTGTGCTTTGTCGGCATCAGTTAGGGGATGAAACTGTTCTAAATGAGCAACGATAGGATTCATAGAGGCACAGAATACGTATTTGATAATTGTCAAATGAAGTGGAGCAAAGTAAGCAGAGTTTTGCAGGCCAAAGGTGTTTTTTCAAAGAAATAGTCAATTCGTTCGGGTTATAGTCAAACTATATTCCCGTTTAAACGGCCATTGCATGCAAATAGTCTTTCTAACAGGTTGTGCCAATGGAATTGGTCGCCATTTAGCCACCGTGTTCTACAACCGGGGTGATGCTGTGGTAGTCACGGACGTGGATGAAGCCGGTATCCAGGACTTAACAGCCGACTGGAATAAAGACCGGGTGTTGGTGGTTCGCTTAGACGTGCGGAGCCTGACCAACTGGCAGGATGTACTGGCTCAAACCCTGGCCCGTTGGGGCCGCATCGACGTAGGCCTGAACGTCGCCGGGGTGTTGCGGGCGGGATACGTTCATGAATTTAACCCTGCCGATATTGATTTCATCTACGACATCAATGTAAAGGGCGTACTGGTAGGCTCCCGCCTGCTAACCGAGCAGATGGTGAAGCAGGGCAGTGGGCACCTTATTAATATTGCCTCACTGGCGGCCCTCTCGCCGGTGCTGGGCATGAGTTTGTATTCGTCCAGCAAGTTTGCCGTGCGGGCTTTTACGCTGGTGGCAGCAGGTGAGTTGCGGTCGCATGGGGTGCGTGTTTCAGTAATTTGCCCCGACCTGGTGGCGACCAACATGATGACGCAGCAACTGGACCAGCCAGAAGCGGCTCTCTCCTTTACCGGCTCTCGTATGCTGACAGTAGCCGACGTAGAACGGGCGGTTCTGCACAATGCGCTGAGCCGCCACCAGATTGAGATCGTTATTCCAGCCAGCCGGGGCTGGCTGAGTAAACTGGGCAACGCCTTTCCCTCGCTACTCTACCGGGCGGCAACAGACCTTATCAGGAAAGGGCAGCACAGGCAGAAACAGGTTGCCACCCAATTTTGCTAATCTTTTAACAGCCTGCGAGCAGCATAAACGTTAGCTTTAGCTCCTGTTCATCCTATAACTAAATGATGGTAAGTTTTATAATAAGGTTTGTATTGAGAAAATCAAGTGATTGTGGCACCACTGTGCTAATCGGTATGGTGAAGCCGTAAACCAGCAACATATCCTTTTTAATTAGCTCTTTCGACCGCTATAATTTTTCGTCGCATTATAATAAACCCACTATTCAATCAAAACGATTATTTCCTGAATGACATCAAGAATTGATAACTATATGTACCTTACAATTAATTATACCTCCTTAATCGCCTAAAAGACAGTCTTTTAACGTAATATATTACTTTCTGTACAAAAGTAACCGTGATGACTAACCGCTTTTCACTATGCTGCTAAATTACACCTGTAGCCCTTGAAATAGGCTTTTGTATAATACCTATTTAATGAGTGCTACAGTTGTGCCCGACGCTGCAGTTCACTCAAAGCAGAATCGGCTCCACCCTGTGCGATATTGGGTTAGTAGACCCGCTACTTAAACACTGCTCTGTCGGCCAGAAGACGTGAATTTGGGGTCCTGCCAAATGGCAGCCACCTTCGTGACGACAAAGAAACATTTTATGGAAATCGTCACAGATACTGATTGGACAGGAGATGGCTTTTCGATTGTCGAGCAGACGCGGGCGGGAGTGAGCCGGGCCAAAGCCGATGAGATCGCCCGGCCCGTGGGCCTGACCGATAAAGAGTTGGCCCGCATTCTCAACCAATCAGAACGCACCCTTCACCGACTGCGGCCTGATGCCCGCTTAGACAGTAATGCGCCGACAGGCTCCCGTGACCCTGCTGGATACCACCACCGGCTTTGGCTTAGTACATACGGTGCTGGGTCACATTGACCATGGCATCTACGCGTAGCGGATAAGTATAAATTCTTCTGAGTTGCCCGTACAAGTCTACCGGCTCATTAAGCAGCGGGTTTCGGATACCCCCCTTTCTGCTGAGGGCGCACGCCGGTTAGGGGGTCGCTCGAATCCACACGGCATCGGTATCCTTTACACCTCAGCCAGTCCTGAGTTGGCTCTGTTAGAGCAATTGGTTCACTTACGGTCATTGCCCTATAGCGATCTGCCTAAACTGCTGCTACTCACCCTGAATCTGCCCGAACCACCCCGGCTGATTAGCCCACAGGAACTGCCTCTTACCTGGCGGGATGAGTCAGACTATAGTGCCAACCATCAATTTTTGATCGACTGGCTGACCAGGCCCGACGTGTTTGCCGTAGGTATTTCCTCAGCGGTGGTGGCCGAATCAGTCAATTACTTGCTGCATCCACAGCATCCGTCGTTTGAGCGAGTAAAAGTCACTCGTTCTTCGGCTTTCTCTATCGATCCGCGCTTGTGGGTAGCCTCGACGGGTTAAGACCGACTCCATGTTTGTCGAAAGCCCGGAAGGGTCCCGATCAGGACTGCCATAACGCGATATGAATAACCATCCACTCCTGACCTTTCTCATTCGTGACGCAACTATCCACCCTGCGTCGGCGGCTGAACCTGATTCGGCTGGTCGACAAACCTTTTCGGTATCCTTCCAAAAAAACATTGGTTGAGCGGCTGAGCGAAGAGTTCGACGCAGTGTCGGAACGAACCGTCGAGCGCGACATCCGGGACATTGGCGAGACGTACCAGATCCATATCCGCAACGACCGACGCCGGGGCGGGTATTACCTCGACCTGCCTACCGACGAGGACGTGGCCGACTTTGAGCAATTTGTTCAACTCCTCGAACGGCGCGAACGGCTGGAGTTTCTGACCGCATCGGCCGAGGGTATCCGGGGCATTGGCCGCTATTTACAGCTCGAACACCATGCCCAGTTTACGGGTACCGAACACCTGTCGCTGTTGTGGCAGGCCCTGCGAAGTGGCCGCTGTGTTCAGTTTACCTACCGGAAATTTTCTCCAGAGTCAACCCCCGCTCCCCTTCGGCTGGTTGAACCGGGTCTGCTAGTTGAATACCGAAACCGCTGGTACTTAGATGGATTTGATGCAGGCGAAGGGAAACCCCGCACCTTCGGCTTAGACCGGATTGCGGACCTGACGCTGACTGATCAGCCGCTTCGACAAACGGACATTGACACGCTCCGCACCGACCGCCGACACGCCATCGGCGTAACCTGTCCGCCCCATCTGGAACCCCAGCGGGTAGTGCTGCGCTTCCAGACCAGCGAGGCCAACTATGTGCGGTCGCTGCCCCTGCACAGTAGTCAGCGGCTTGTTCGGGAAACCCCCGATTTTACTGACGTCGAACTCACCGTGATTCTGAATCATGAACTGGAACGGGAGATTCTGGCCTTTGGCGAACTGGTGGAGGTGCTGGAGCCAAAGGCGTTGCGGGAGACGATTAAGAAACGGCTTACTAAGCTTGCCTCTATTTATACACCAGCCGACCACTCGTAAACAATAAACTTTTCAGGCTTTTTGCGATAAACCGACAAATTTTGGCGGAATGACCACTCACCTTTGTTTCACTCGACCGATAAACAGGTATGCGATTACAATTACTCCTCACCCCAAATACGCAACCGGTCCCCTTTGACCACCTGCACCACTTAACCGGCGCTATCCACAAATGGCTTGGCCCCAACAATGACCTGCACGACGGGTTGAGTTTATATAGTTTCGGCTGGTTGAGAGGGGGCGAGCTACGGAAAAATGGTCTGGCGTTTTCCAAAGGGGCTTCCTGGAACCTATCTTTTTTTAACGATATCAACGCCCGGCATCTGTTAAAAGGATTGCTTGATGAACCATCCGTGGCCTTTGGCATGACTGTCCAGGAAGTTCGGGAAATTGCCCCCCCTGATTTTCAGGCTCGTCATTATTTTCAGACGGATGGATCAGCGGTAATTATTCGGCAAAAACGAACCGATGGCACCCGCGAATACATGCTCTGGGATAATCCAGCCACCGATGAAGTACTCACCCAATCCTTCAGACGTAAACTAAGCGCTGCTGGCTTTTCGGGGAGTGACCTGGATGTTCGGGTGGCTTTTGATCGAAATTATCAAAAAGCCCGTACCCGTAAAATAACAATCAAAGGCACGCATCATCGGGGAAGCGAATGCCCGATCATCCTGGAGAGTACACCTGACATGCATTATTTCGCCTGGACGGTTGGCCTCGGCGAGTTGACCGGCAGTGGCTTCGGAGCTCTACGTTAATCCCATCTACACCATGAACCAAGACCTTTTCTACGTGGTGCGTTACACCGGGCCATTTGGCTATATCAAGCCCTGGACAGCCGTGCGAGATGAACGCACATTTAGTCAGCAGTTTCTAACGCCAAGTATAATCGAAGGTATACGTCAGAAATTGGGCGTTTCGGCCATTTTACGGCATAGGCTGACTTACCATAAGATTGATCTGCAACAGGAAAGAACCCAATCGCGAGCGTTTCTTGTGGAAACAAAACGCAGAAAGGCTACTCGGGAACAATCAATTCTTACTCGTGGAGTTATGATAAATCCAACCCTGTTCCTCGCATTTACCACAAACGAAGAGGCCATATTGGCGGCTGAACAGCACGTTTGCCTGTGTCGTAATGAAGATGTTTTGTTGCCGGACAGAGAAATTACTGTCATGCCTAACAATGAATTTGATCAATTATCAGGTTTCGAGTTGATATTGGGAGACGGACCAGCGGCAATTATGGTGGGTTATGACCGGTTTCGGGAAAATCAGCCAATGTATGGAACACTTCACATTGTTGGTGTACCCGTTGGCATTCAACCGCTTGAATAATGGAACTATTAGCTAAAAGCCCTGAGCAGGGTGGCCTGACATTGCTGCAACACACACAGCATGTGGTCGATGTTGTTCTGAAAATGGCGAAAGTATACCGGTTCAGTCCCCGATTGGCTCGTTTGGGGGCGATTCTGCATGACTTGGGTAAGGCGCATCCTTATTTTCAGCGAACCGTTAAGGGCCAGATAGACGATATTGAACGGCAGCAATCCGACCCGCACCGGCACGAAATATCATCATTGTTGTTTCTGCCCCTGTTTGATAAAGCCGATTGGCCGATCCTGATTGACATGGTAGCCGCTCATCATAAGTCAGTTTCGTCAGATGTCAGAAGGCGCGGTCTGGTCGATTTAGCGTTAGACTGGATTGGGTCTGATGATGTATTTGAACGCCACGCGGAAGGCTGGGAAATCTGGTCGGAGCACGTACATCCGTTACTAAGGGTTTTCAATATTAATCCAAAGCCTATCAGTCGTGTAGAAGCTCGCGAAGCATTTGATTTTGCTGTTGACTACTGCGATACGCGGCCGGTGGGCTGGTCGCGGTGGCGCGGATTATTGATGGGTGCTGACCATTTCGCTTCGGAATACATGCACGAGGCAAAATCCCTGATTACTGACTTCTACGCACTCCCCCAACTTGACTATTACAGCCGGGTTTCCGATCTGCATCCGCTCTCGCAGATTAGAGCCAACCACCGTAGCTGGCATACATTCGTGGTTGCCCCAACCAGTGCGGGGAAAACGGATTTTCTCCTACGCCGGTGCCGTGGTCGAGTGGTGTACACACTACCGTTTCAGGCATCCATTAACGCCATGTTTGTCCGGTTGGACAAAGACCTCAATCAACGAAACGGGCAGCGATTACCCATGAATGAGCAAACGGACATCCGACGCGTTCATGCAGCTTCCCGTATTCAGATTCGGACACAGGATGGGAAAACAGTTGAAGAAGAACAGTTTCGGCAACGTAATCCGGGAGCCAGCATTAAGGTAACAACTCCGCACCAGTTGGCAGCCATCATCTTTGGCACGAGCGGCCATGAAGCGGCTGCTTTGGATGTATCAGGTTGTGATGTAATTCTCGACGAGGTACATGTGTACGACAACTTAGCCAGAGCCATGACGCTCGAACTGGTTAGAGCCTTAGTGCGGTTGAAATGCCGGGTACATATTGGAACGGCTACTATTCCAAAGGTATTAACCCAACAACTCATCGAAGTACTGGGAGGGCGTAAGAAAGTATATCATGTAGACCTCGACAAGAAAACACTAACCACCTTCAATCGGCACGAAGTAAAAAAAGTGGCTGACGAAGCGGCTGCCCGACAGATAGCGGTTAAGGCTGTGGCGAATCAGGAACGGGTCTTATTTGTGGCGAATCAGGTAAAACTGGCCCAAGAACGCTACATATGGGCCAAAGAACACTTTCCGAACGTACCTATACTCTTGGTTCACAGTCGCTTTAAGCGACAGGATCGGACTACTCTGGAAGCGCAAATCAACGTTTACGATCAGAGCCAAGGCCCTTGTATCGTAATTGCAACCCAGGTCGTTGAAGTCAGTCTGGATATTTCATTCGACCGACTGATAACGGATGCGGCTCCGCTTGATAGTTTAGTGCAACGGTTCGGGCGCATTCACCGCCGACGCACATTACAAACGATTGGTACCTACAAACCAGTGCATGTGATTGCTCCAGCGGAGTCCGATAAAGAAATTCGTCCATATGACCCTGACGTAGTTCGGCGAAGTTATGCCTTGCTACCGAATGGGCTACTACAGGAAACGGAGTTGCAGCAGCTTATTGATGCCGTTTACGATGAGGTAGCCGTTCCCTCTATCGACATGCATCTGGCCGCTGGGCGGGCCGCTCCGCTACATGAACTTTGCCACCGCCCTAAGTCAGTATTAATTGACGCCCTGGAAATAGAAGGTGCCGTATGCATTCTTGAATCTGATCAAGAAGCCTATCTTAACCGATATGGTTCAGCTCGGTTAGAGTTGGAAATTCCGGTCCCCTGGCGTTCAGTGGCTCGCTTTTCCCGTAGCTGGGTTCGACTTGAAACGGGGAGTTATCCATTCGTCGTTAGCGATTCACTTTATAATCCGAATGGTACACCACTGGGATTACAATTGCCTACGAAAGCCGAGTCGGAAACAACGGATTCTTTATCAAACCCTCTTACCCGATTCATATAATATGTACACTGCTTACATTGGCCGACGATTGGTTGACCTCATCAACGCCCGCGATAAGACAAGCCGCACGGTTCGTCAATTTTTTGATGAGGTTTATTTTCCATTATTCTTCGACAGTGACCGCTACCTGCAACACGTTAATAATTCCAAATTCGACCAGGCATACAAACAAAAAGGGAAAACTCCTCTTTCCGCATTGGTTCGGGCCGATGTCCTTTTAGCACAACACGCCCGCATCCAGAACGATGCGCCCGACGGCTCTTTCTTTCTGGGGGGAGCAGCCGCCGAAGCTACTGCTGGAACATCGGGGCAGGTAACAGATATTAAATTGCCAATTACTCCAGATGAAGTTTATGCATCGTGGATTGGGGCTGCACTGGGCATTGGTGTAAGCGGTGGGCTTAACCTATTAGCTGATGCTGACGAGGTACTACTGGCGCTATTTGATGGTTGGCAGCAATACCGAGCCTATATGAATGCGACTCCCACTCTTAAACCGCATCAGATTAATACCTGGAATGGCTGGTGGCTCACGGTTTCTTTTGCCCGCCAATTTGATCTGTCACGTCCTTTCGCCGTTCGGCAGCCAGATGTAAAAACGGATAAAACAACAGGTATTGCCAGTTTAGAAACGCAAAAATGGGTTAATGTCACTTTTGCATTAGCGCGTAAGCTACCCCATTTGAACAGCCTGACTACCTACGTTTATTCACTCAGTCAGATGAACACGACGGTCGGTTTCATTCTAATTAATTTGCCACAAATTGTTCGCGTTGAGCGCGATTTATACCGACAGCTTTTTGCCTTACAAGGCGATTTTCGAGAAGATGCCCTGGATAACCTCTATAATACCGAACTGGGGTTTCAAAAAGCTTGTGAACTGGGCGCGATTGGTATCAAAGCTCTCGAACCAGCCAGTTTACGCGAATACATGCCCGGTGCCAGAGGCCCGGGGAAACCGTTTAAGGTTCCTAAAGACAATAATGACCCTATCCAAATTACTTATGCCATCTACCAAACCTGGATTATTGCCATGCTAAATAACCAAGAACTGTTAAACCTCACTCAACGCATTGCTACGGTGTTGACGCAAGCCGGAGCCGACATGTCTCAGCGCGGTAAAAAAGTGAATCGTAATGCTGTTGCTGACATACTGGAATCGGGCCAGCGTAAACAACTTATCGAACGAATGGCGGCTTTTGTCGAATCATCACCAGAGCAGGCTGCCTTATTCGATGAGATCGGCGACACGATTATTCGGATGCCGACTACCGATTTTCCCCTGTTTATGGCCCTCCTTAAATTAAAATATGCCGTTGCCCAAGCCAAATCATAACCACAAACATCCCCAAACGCATGAAACCATATCTCTATCTGCGCGGTCTACGTATCGCCGAACACACCGTTTTTGCCGTTCAGGAAGGCCAAAAAACGTATTATGACCCTACATTTAATCGTAAGGTTGCTTATTCGAGCGGACAACAGGTCAAACGCTCCGTACTCGATACACTGGCTGACGAAGTAGGTGAAGACCGCGCTCCGATTACCTTCAATTACGAAGTGAATGCCAAGCAGGAATTAAGCAACAAAGAACCTTGGTCGCCCTGTGATCCAACGTATGCTGATCAACTGATTGGCGGCTGGATGCGGGCACGTCCTGGTGTAGTTACGCTTAAACGACGCAGCCCGCTATCTATATCAGCGATGCGGCCACTACATCCGCTGCTGGTGAGCATGAACAGCGAAAATTTAACTTTCGACCGCAGCGACCGCCCTGATAAACATCCTGTGCGGGTTTTGAATGCCGCTGGCGAAGAAATGACTGCTGGTCAAATCAATGAGTTCCTGACCACCCGGCAGCGGACGTTACCTCGCCGTCACTGGATACCGGATAACAGTCGAACCACTGGTTTATTTGTGTTCGACGTTGCCATTGACCTCAACCGCCTTTTCAGCGTGTCGGTGAACCAGCATGAGCCTGAACTCACCGAAGATAAATTACAAGGGCTGCGTGACGCGGGTTGGGTACCATCGGCGAATAGCGAACACCTCATTGCGCCGGAGACGCGCCGGACGGAATTAATTCCAGCGCTGGCAACCGCCTTGGTTGACTGGCATATTACCAGCAATCAGGCCCGGACTTATAGTCCACAAACGATGCTGGCTATTGCCATTAGTGATAATGCGAGTCGGATTGCCAGTGTCATTCGGGCTGATCTAAGTGAAGAAAATACCCAGCGAGCCGTGCCTGTCGTTGAGCCAATTGATGGAGTCGATTTATTCGTTTCGCTGGCAGCGAAGGCCTCTATCCCCGGCATCAGTGGTTCAGCGGACGCCGTAGACCAGGCCAAAGCTAAACTGATTGAACTCCTCTCTGCCTATAACTACCAGCCGTAATGACTTCCCCATCAACCCTCCGCATCGGGGGCATGCTCGTGGGCTACTACCGCCTTTGCCCGCGTAAGGCGTGGCTCTCGCTAAGGGGTATCTGGATGGAGCAGGAAAGCGATACGGTGGCCCTGGGGCGGCTGCTCGATGGGCACAGCTACGACCGCTCCGAAAAGCACCTCACCGTCGATGCCGAAGCTCCCGACGGCACGGCCCTTGTCGGGAAAATTGACCGGGCTAATCTGCGAAACGGGGTCCTGCACGAAACCAAGAAAAGCCGCTCCTGCGAAGATGCCCATTTGTGGCAGGTGCGGTTTTACCTCTGGTTGCTGGTTCGCAATGGCGTTACCCGCTCAGATGGCTCGCCCTTCCGGGGGCAGTTGGATTACCCGCTCCTGCGCCGCACCGAATCTGTCACGCTGGAACCCGAACATATGGAGGAACTGGCTATGACCGTAACTTCACTGCGCGAACTGGTCACTACCGAAACACCCCCGGCCCGCCTTGGCAAACGGGCCTTTTGCGCCCGTTGCGCCTACGAAGAACTGTGCTATGGCTAACCAAATGAGAAGGTAAACCCCATAGCACATCTGTCAGGATTCCTTCGCTCGATTATACATACACTTTTTATGAAACGACCACACTATCTCTTCTCCAACGGGCGGTTGCGCCGACAGCATAATACGCTCTCCCTCGAACGCGCGTCTGGCGACCGCATCCCCGACGACCGTGACGACGGACCGGACCCCACCAACGAGGGTTTGCCTTCGGTGGAGCCGGACGGACGCAAACATCCGTTTCCAGTCGAAACGGTAGACAGTCTGTATGTCTTTGGCGAGGTGGACATCAACACCAGGCTGATTACCTTTCTGGGGCAGCAGGGCATTCCTGCGTTTTTCTTCGACTATTACGGCTATTACACGGCTACGCTATACCCCCGCGAAGCCCAGTTGTCGGGGCGACTGCACATCGAGCAGGCCCGACATTACCTGAGTCCGAAACGTCGGTTGGTACTGGCCCGGGCGTTCGTCGAAGCGGCTCTGTTCAATATTGAGCGGGTCATTAAATACTACCAGCCCCGGTTGGATGGAGATGGGAAACTGGCCGTGCAATCGACGCTGACCGATCTTGTCCGCGACCGGGCTTCGCTTCCGCTCACGACGGATATTCTGACCCTGATGGCCGTAGAAGGGCGTATCCGGGAGCGGTATTACCGACTCTGGCCTTATTTTCTGGGAGCGGAGGTGACCACCCGATTTCCCTTTACCAAACGGGAACAAAGACCCCCATCCAACGAAGTTAACGCCCTGATTTCGTTTGGTAACACGCTCTGTTATACCACCGTACTGCGGCAAATTTACCGCACTGCCCTCGATCCGACGGTGGCGTTTCTGCACGAACCGGGCGACCGGCGATTTTCGCTGTCGCTCGATCTGGCCGAAGTGTTTAAACCCCTGTTGGTGGACCGGATGATTTTTCGGTTGTTGAAAACGGGCGAAATCAATCCGAAGCATTTTGATAAACATCTGGGCGGTTGTTACCTGAGCGAAGCGGGCCGAAAAATTGTGGTGGCTCACTGGGACGAGCGACTTAGTCAGACCGTCCAGCACCGGACGCTGAACAAAAAGGTGTCTTACGAGCGGCTGATTCGGCTGGAATGTTATAAGTTGGTGCGGCACCTGTGTGATCCAGTGGGCGAGCCGTATCAGGGATTCCATATGTGGTGGTAAGTAATCACGATCTGTTCTTTGACCTCATGCCCTATATTATTGCTGTTTACGACGTTGGCCAGAAGCGCGTGGGTAAAATGCTGAAGTTGTTTCGGCGCTACCTGACGTGGGTACAGAATTCGGTCTTCGAGGGGGAAATAACCACGGCTCAGGTGAAGCAGTTGCAGCAGGAGGCTGAAACCCTGATGGATGAACACGACGGGGTGGTTTTTTATCAGCTTCGCGACGAACGTTATAGTGAACGGATCGTAGTTGGGATGGACAAAGCGGAGCGGAGCCGGTTTCTATAACGTCGTCGGCCTGATCGGCTCTTGGTACAATTAATTCAGTTTTAGCCCCGTTTCTGTTGGCAATGTCGTTCTGTTTGCCGGAGAGCCAATTTATTACAGTCGTCAGCCTGCGGGAGTTTTTACGTTACCGCAGGCTGACGACTTTTTGTAAGGATAGTTCAGAATGAATACAGCTTAATCTACTTAAAATAGCCATATTTTCCGCAATTTTGCGCTGGCCTTCAATCGCACCTGTTGGTATTGAAATGTGTACATTCAAACGCGGGTGGTATCCGGTTCGGCCTTCAATCGCACCTGTTGGTATTGAAATAAGGCATTAGCTGTAGTCACTACACCCTCTGGCCGACCTTCAATCGCACCTGTTGGTATTGAAATCTAAAGCAGAACCCGCGTCTTTCATTTAGTTACCGTCCCTTCAATCGCACCTGTTGGTATTGAAATTTGTCGACCTGCTGGCGGCAGCGGTCGGCACCGGGTCCACCTTCAATCGCACCTGTTGGTATTGAAATATGGGGTCTTGCTGATGGTAACCGTAGTAGGCTCAGCCTTCAATCGCACCTGTTGGTATTGAAATGCGAAATATTCACTTTGTCCGCAAACGAATCGGCTTGTCCTTCAATCGCACCTGTTGGTATTGAAATTGAATACACCATGAAAATGTCGCTCATCGGTTCACCCTCCTTCAATCGCACCTGTTGGTATTGAAATTCGGGGGGATCCAGTGAATGATTTATTGCCTGAGCTACCTTCAATCGCACCTGTTGGTATTGAAATATAACGAATGGCACACGGCCCACGTCACGCCCGGCCCTTCAATCGCACCTGTTGGTATTGAAATCTCCAGCCGGGCGTTACGTGGGCCGTGTGCCATTCGTCCTTCAATCGCACCTGTTGGTATTGAAATCTTGGTATGCGTATATGCATCGATTGCCAAATGCTCACCCTTCAATCGCACCTGTTGGTATTGAAATGCATTTCGGTCGGCTCGGGGCTGGCTTACTACCGGGCAACCTTCAATCGCACCTGTTGGTATTGAAATACGTGTTGTTGTTGCGGGTTTGCCTGCAAGAAAGCGACCTTCAATCGCACCTGTTGGTATTGAAATATAGCTATAAAGTGGACAAGGAAACTCAACGAACATTCCTTCAATCGCACCTGTTGGTATTGAAATTTGGGTCGTGGTAGTCGGATTCGAGTTTACCCTCCCCCTTCAATCGCACCTGTTGGTATTGAAATAAAGCGTCCAGATAAGCATTCAGCTTTTCCAGCGTCCTTCAATCGCACCTGTTGGTATTGAAATTATTGGCTTCGATGAGGTTTGAGAACGTAGCGCCGGACCTTCAATCGCACCTGTTGGTATTGAAATATTTTTACCTGCCTGAACAAGGTGAATACGTTGAGGCCTTCAATCGCACCTGTTGGTATTGAAATGCTTGTTCGCAGGCTAAGCGAAAGACCGTCTCGCAAACCTTCAATCGCACCTGTTGGTATTGAAATGTTTACGCACCCGCCTGAAATGTCATCCGGCCCTTCCCCTTCAATCGCACCTGTTGGTATTGAAATTTGATTTTTCGGGTTCGGGTAGTCAGAATCTCGTGCCCTTCAATTGCACCTTCGGGTATTGAAATGTCTGATTCTACCAAAGCGGTTAATTTCCTTATGAATGAAGCAAGGAATAATTTAGCATTTACAAATAAATTTTTACGTGATCTTCCGATTCCAGACGAACTGTGCCAAAAAAATCATGTCTCAAAAACAGCCGCTCGATATGAATTAGATGCGACTGTTTTGTTTCGGCGCATGTGCTGGTTTAATCTCCTGTCTTTGCTTGTACTTATCGAGCTGCGGTTTTGAGCGACTGCCGCAACCAGCCAATCAGATCGGCACAATCCTGCGGGTTAAGGGCGGGGCCAAATTCGGGCATCAGCGAGGTGGGCGACGTAGTTAAGTTTGTGATCTCTTTTCGGAGGATGGTCTGTTCCAGTCCACCCGCGTTCCGTAGCACGATGCTCCCCGCCGACTCGCTCGCCACAACGCCCGTGTAGCGGCTGCCATCATTGGTCGTAACGACGTAGGTATCGTAACTCGACGCAATTTTTTCGCTTGGCCAGAGTATGCTTCGGACCAGCGTTTCGGGCGAATTGGCATACGTATTTTTTAGGTCTGGTCCTACGCTCGTACCCACCGCACCGACCTTATGGCAAGCCGAACAAAGCTGACTGAACAGCACCGCTCCGTGTTTGGGGTTAGTAGGTTTGTTTAAGGCAACCGAGTAGCGGGCAAACACAGCCTCTTTGTCGCCCACCGAACCGTCGGCTTTGGCAAACTGCTCCTCCAGGCGGGGCCTCAAGTGCCCATCGGCTCGTTCGAGGAGGGAAGTGCGTTGAAGCGGGCTGAGGGCCGATGGCGATACGCGACCATCGGCCAGGGCACCAAGCAAATAGCTGATGCGGTTGTTACGCCCAATCAGCGCATCGAGCAGAGCCGACCGCAGCAGGGGCGTAGCGGTGGGCCAGGCCGCCAGCAGTGCCGGGCCGGTCTGGGCATCGTTGGCATCCGCCAGCAGCGTCACGGCGGCCAGTCGTTGCTCCGTGGGAAGTTGGGTGTTGGTCAGGTCGCGGGTGGCCTGTTCCCGCAGCGTTTCGAGGGCTTTCAGGTCGCTCAGGTTCAGTTTGCCAGCCAGTGTAGCTGCCTGCCCCCGCACCGCTAAATCGCCAGTTGTCAGTAATCGGTTCAGGGTGGCTTTCCCCACTTCCGGTAGCTCAATCGGCTTCAGCAACCGATTGATGCCCCGCAAGGTACTGGCCTGCAACGCTGGATTCGCACACTGTGCGACGGCTTCCAGCACCTGGGTCAGCTCAGCAGCATCGCGGTGAGCCGCCACACTGGCTGCCAGTGGATCGAGCAATAAGTGACCAGTGGAGCCGGGCTGGTTTAGCAGAGCAGTCAGTATTGCGCCACCCCGCCCGTAGGCTCCCGTCAGTAGGGCATCGGGCATCCAGCGAATCGTGGCTTTTTGCCGGGCCAGTTCAGTCAGTGCATCCTGCACCACCGGATCGGTGCTGTAGCCGAGGCTGAGGGCCAGTTGCAACAATATCCGCTCGTCGGTCAGGGTGCGGGTCAATCCGGCCAATTGGCGGGCGGTAGCCGCATCGGTCCGAAGCAGCGTATCCTCGTTGCGGAGGGTCTGCACCCACACTCGCCGGGGTATATCGGCCCGAAGGTCTGTTAGCTTTAGCCGACCTTTTTGCAGAGCCGGTGCCGTTCCGCCCTGCCGTTCCCACAGGAGCCGATTGGCGGTTTCGCGGTGCCAGTAGTGCGGACTGTCAAGTTCGCGGGCCAGATCAGCCCCGGCCAGGTCGGTGCGCGGCATGGCCCTAAGTGCAGGGGCCGTTGTTCGGCTGATGCGCCAGATTCGCCCATGCTGCATTCCATTTTTCAACCCATATTTCTGCTGCATAAAGCGCGGCACGGCTGAATAATCTTCGATGATTTCGCGGTACATGTCCGTCAGGTACAGTGATCCATCGGGCGCGTGAGCCAGGCTGACGGGCCGGAACCATGAGTCGGTACTGGCCAGAAATTCGCTCTTTTGTTCGGAGGCCGCCCGGCGGACCCGTAGCCCCGTGCCGTCAGACTCGATCAGGCATCGATGCACCAGACACTGCGCCGGTTCGCATACGAACAGGTTGTGTTGAAACTCCGCCGGAAACGCTACGTCCTGATAGACCAGCGGGCTGCAACTGGAGGTAAAATAGCCCTCGGCGGCACTTTCGGCCAGGCCATATTTGTCGTAGTATTTACGCCATTCTTCCTGGTTGCTGCGGGCCAGTTTCCAGGGATGAACCGGGGCCAATGGATAGACCGTCGAATAGTCGGAGGCATCGCCTTCGAGCGAACCAATCACCGCATCAGGGTTGCGGGCCAGATAGGGCCAGGGAATGGGAATGGCGTAGAGAGCGTGTTTCCAGGTGTTGGTAAAAAACTGATCGCCATCGGGCGTGCAGGCGTGACCAATGGTGTGCGTGCTACCCGTAACGGGTTCAATCGCCGAACCGTCGGGCCGGATGCGGAAATTGGAACCGGGCAGTTGAACGGGCGTTTTCAGGTGCGGGCCGGTGATACGCCCCCCGTTCCAGCCCCGGCCCACATAAACCCAACCATCGTTGCCCCATTGGGGGGCGTTGAGGCCGCGTTCAAGGGCACCCCCCTCGAAACCCGTAAACAACGTATCGACCACCTCGGCCCGGCCATCGTCGTCGCGGTCGGCCACGAACACAATGCTTGCCTGCCCGGCAATCAGAATGCCCCCACGCACGGCACAAAGTCCATAAGCCGGGGGCAGGTGATCGGCCATTACCTCCACCCGATCCATCTGCCCGTCGCCATTGGTATCGGTCAGGCGTTTGAGTGTGCCATACGTACCGGCTTCGGCGGCTTTCTTGTAGCGGTCGGCGGCCTGAATCCGGCGCACTACCGTATCGACCACGCCCGTTTTATTGAGGTCTTCGATTTCAAGCTGCCCTTCCAGATTATAGCCGTGCAATTCGCTGACATAGAGCCGGCCGCGTTCGTCCCAGCATACGCCTGTTGGCTCCCGGATAAGGGGTTCGCTGGCGACGAGCTCGATTTTAAAGCCGGGCGGCAGTCGGAAGGATTGCTGAGCTTCGGCGGGCGAAAGCGGCCGGGGACCATCGACGGGTGAGGCAAATCGGGTAGCTACGGCCAGGAGACTACCCGCGAGGATGAGCAGGCCCCATCGGTTAGACGAAAGTAGAGTACGGTTGAGCATAATAAAGCCGTGAAGGCGTGTGAGTACGTAAAAATGGGGATTAATAACCAGGGTTTTGTTTCAGCACCGAAACGCCATCGACCGTGCTGAGGTCGATTTGATTCTGGGGAATGGGGTAAATTTCGTTTTTACCCTTCGTAAATTTAGCCCCATTCATGTACAAAAAATTATAACCCGGAATGGTTGTTTCATGCCGGACATAGGCATTCAGTACATCGGCCATGTATCCCGTACCGTTGTCGTAGCGCTGGAGGTCGAAGAAGCGGTGGCCTTCCATCGCCAGTTCCAGTTTCCGCTCGAACCGAACCGCTTTGCGGGCGTAGTCTTTACCTTCGCGGGCAAACTGACCCGTGTACAGCCCGATTTTATAGTTGGCTGCCGGTACGTTACTGAACCCCTTGCCGGGGTCGCGGTCATCGACGTACTTTTTCACCCAGCCTGCCGGATTAGCCGCCCGGCTCCGCACCTGATTGACGTAGGTTTCGGCCTGCGCCACACTACCGATTTCTACTTCTACCTCAGCCGCCCACAACACTATGTCGGCAAACCGAATCATGACGTAGTTGTTGGCGCTGACCTGACCTGTGGCCCAGCCTTCGTAGGCATCGCTGAATCCGGCCTGGTTGGCTTTGGAATACGCATTTTTGATAGGTATGTACGGCCCGGCGTTGGCCTGTGCGTAAATCCAGGAGGCCCCGGCCATGATGCCCCAGTCGAGGTAAGGAATGCCCCGACGGCCCACCGTCCAGTCCAGCCGTGGGTCTAACGAACCATCATAGGGTGTAAACGGGTCGTTGGACGATAATCCCTGATCGTTCTTTACGTCGCTGTCATTCCACGTATCCAGCAGCGGAAGCCCCGTTGTTACGTTGGTTTTGAACGAGTTGACCAAGCTAAACGATGGCTGATTGAACCCGCAACACGTAGCCGGACCACTGCCACTGGCAAAATTCAGCACGTCGCCCGCGTTGCCATTGTTGCCGTTGCTATTGTCGTTGACCGACATCTGCACGGCAAATACCGACTCGGGGCCGTTCTTTTTGGTGGGGTCGAAGTTGTCCGCAAAATTAACCAGCGCGTACTTCTGTCCAGCCGTCGTTACGCCATTGGCAATCAGGTCGGTGAGCAGGGGTTTGGCGGCTGAAAACTTTTGCTGAAACAGGTACACTTTAGCCAGAAACGCCTTTGCAGCCCAACTATTCGCTCGCCCTGCCTGTGGCCGGGTGGGAGCCAGATTAGCCGCTGCATATTGAAAATCGGCTTCGATTTTAGGCCAGGCCGACGTAGTGTTGGCAACTTTGTAGTTATTGGCCTCAAACAAAATCGTTTCGTCAATGAACGGAATATTGCGCCAGATTTTGGCCGCTTCAAAATGATAGACCGCCCGAAGAAATGTGGCTTCGGCCCGGATTTGAGTGGTTTCTTCAGCCGTCAGTTCGCCCGGCCGGAGTGTGGCGAGTACCCGCAGTACGTCGTTGGCACTTTGCACCCCGCCGTACAAGGCCCGCCATTTATTGTTGAAAGGCAGCGAAGCGGCATTGTGCGAATAATTCTCAATCTGCTCCATCCACGATTCATCACCGAATTCCGATCCCTTGTGCGAATCATCGGCGGCAACGCTCCCAAGCAGAAAATTGCTGACTCCGGTGTGCCATGCATTGCCCGTACCGCTCACACCGATGCCATCCAGCAACGAATAGGCACCAATAAGCAGCCCGTTTACTCCTGATTTACTGGCCAACGTAGTGCCACTGAGCGACCCCAGCGGCCCTTTTTCCAGAAATGTTTCCCGGCATCCCAGCACCAGGAGAAAACTTATACAACCCGGTAGCAGCCAGGTTTGATATAGACGGTTCATGCGTTATTGTCGGTTCAGGGGGTTAGAACGAAAAAGACAGCCCCAGCAGGAAATTGCGCTGGTTGTTCGGATAATTGCCGTAGTCGATGCCAAACGTTGCACTCGACTGGGTGCCGGTAGCGTAGCCATTCCCAAATACGTTGTTGGTCTGATTGCCACCCAGACTACCCGTTAGTTCGGGGTCGATGCCCGAGTAGCGGCTCAGCGTAAACAGGTTAGCCGCCTGTACATACGCCCGGCAGTTGGTCAGGCCCAGCCGCCGAAGCAGGGCCGGGTTGAGGGTGTAGCCTAGGGTGAGCGTGCGGAGTTTCAGAAACGAGCCATCTTCCATAAAATACGAATTGAACGCCCCGTTGGTACTGAACGACCCGCTATACTCTACTACCGGTGTGCGGGCATCGAGGTTGTCGGGTCGCCAGGCGTCGAGCAGTACGTTGCTCTTGCCTTTTCCCACCGACGTACCCATAAAGTCGGTATAATAACGTACCCAGTTGATGACGTCGTTGCCCTGCGACCCGTACAAAATCCCCGACAAATCGAACCGGCGGTATTTTACGTTTACGTTCAGTCCGTAAGTAAAATCGGGATTGGGATTGCCGAAAAATGTGCGGTCGGCTGCCGTAATTTCGCCGTCGTTGTTTACGTCGCGGTACTTGAAGCGGCCCGGTGCGGCATCGGTTTGTGGGGGCGAAGCTTTTACGTCTTCGTCGCTCCGAAACAGGCCAATTACCTCATAGCCAAAAAAAGAGCCGACCGGGTGACCGGCCTGATTGCGAACCAGCGTACCGATGCGCGAACCCGCTACGTCGAAATAGCCGGGATCAGGGATGTTTACAACGAGGTTGCGGTAAGCCGACAAGTTGGCCCGCAGGTTAATACTCCAGGTCCGGCTGAGGTTGTTTCGGTACGACAGGGAAACGTCCCATCCTTTGTTCTGAATATCGCCGATGTTGACGGTTGGCGCGGTGGCCCCACCCACTGTAGCGGGTAGCGGGAGCGGAAACAGCAGGCCATTGATCGATTTTTTGTACCACTCAACCGATACACCCAGCCGGTTGTTGAACAGACTGGCATCAACGCCGATGTTTGTAATCACGTTCTGCTCCCAGCCAGTACTTGGATTGCCAATGCGCGACTGCCGGAAGCCCTGCTGCGTGGCATTGCTCACCCCATTAATGTCGTAGTAAGACGTGCCGAACCCGCTGCCGTAGAGTGAATAGGCATTGGCTGGGTTCACATTTGCCTGCGAACCCAGCGTGCCGTGACTGGCCCGCAACAGCAACTCGTTCACAAACGAAACCGGTTTCATGAAGGGCTCGCCCGATACGCGCCAGCCAACCGAATACGACGGAAACAGGCCAAACCGTTTGTTGGCCCCGAATACCGAAGAGCCATCCCGGCGCACCGTGACCCCAATCAGATAGCGGTCGTTATATACGTAGTCGAGTCGGCTGAACAGCGAAAATAACGTATTGATGTAGGCATTACTGGAATTGGTAATATTGGTCGTGCCGTTGTTGAGCAGTAGGTAGTCGGGGTCGGTGGAGTAGAAGTTTTTGGCCGCACCGCTCATGATACGTCCGTAATTACGGATGGCCTCAGACCCCACCAGTAATTTTAAATTATGTCGGCCAGTCAGTTGATTGTATGTCAGTGTGTTAGTCCAGGTGATATTGCTGTTGTAGGCAGCATTTTCGTTGAACGAATTCGCGCTGTTGTGGTCCTGCTTGGAGTGGTAGAGATTGGGGGTAAAACTATAAAAATACTGATTGTCGATTAGTCCCCCGAAACTGCTGCGGGCTGTCAGGTGTTTCAGAAAGTCGATCTCAGCAAAAACGTTCCCGCCAATGTCCCAAAAGTTACTCCGGTTGTTTCGGGTATTCTCCTGCACGGCAACGGCGTTTTCGCCCTCACCGAATTCGGGGCCAAGCCACGTACCACCGTAATTACCTGCAATGTCGCGCACCGGAATGATAGGCATAATTCGGTATGCATGTGAAATGGCATTGCCTTCGCTGAGGTTGTTGAAGCCCGGATTCTGTTTATAGAAGCCATACAGGTTTTCGCCCACCCGGATGTTCTTCCGCAGATTATACTGCGTATTGACTCGCACAGAGTACCGTTTGAGGTAAGTTTCAATCAGGGTTCCCTGCTGGTTCAGGTAGCCAAACGAAAACAGGTAGCTGGCCGTTGACGTACCCCCACTGGCGGTCAGGTTATGGCTCTGCATCGGGGCAGGCTTGAAGATTTCGTGGAACCAGTCGGTGCCGCCTTTGTTGATGGCCTGAATCAGGTAATCGTTGGCCGGATTAGCCGGGTCGAAGTTGTACTTGGCCGGGTCAACGGCCGGGTCTCCCTTCATGGCAGTTCCCGTTACGCCCGGCCCGGCATACGTAAAATCGGGCAATCCGTTGGCAAACAATTTGGTTACGGGGTTCACCTGTTTGGTAATACGGGCATAGTCTTCACCATTCATGAGGTTAAATACGTTGCCACCGGGCGGAGTCTGCACCCCATAGTAGCCGTCGTAGGTAATGGTTACGGCTCCTGACTTGCCCTTTTTGGTCGTTACGACAATGACCCCGTTGGCCCCCCGAACGCCGTAAATAGAAGCCGCCCCCGCATCTTTCAGCACCTGTACGGACTCGATGTCGTTCATATTCAGGTTATTCAGGTCGCCCTGAACACCGTCGATAATAATGAGGGGTTGTGTATTGCCGAACGAGGTTATGCCCCGAATAAAAATATCGTTCCGGCCACCGGGCGCCCCCGCGCTGATGACCGTTACGCCGGGGGCCTGCCCCTGAAGAGCCTGCACCGCCGAACTGGCCGGTACGGTTTTCAGGGCATTCACATCGACAACGGCCACCGAGCCGGTAATGTCGCTTTTTCGCTGACTGCTGTAGCCCGTCACAACGACTTCGTTCAGTGTCCGCTGATCCACCGCCAGCGCCACGTTAATCGTTGTCTGACCAGCGACCAGGGCTACCTCCTGCCCTACGTAGCCGACAAACGAGAATACCAACGTAACATCGCCCGTGGGTACGGTCAGCCGGTAACGCCCCTCCGCATCCGTAACGGTCCCCCGGGTGCGGTCAGCCGGTGCAGTCCCGGTTCCTTTGACGACCACGCTCACGCCCGGCAGTCCCCCGCCAGAAGCCTCATCGGTCACCTGTCCGCTCACCGATACATCGACCGGAAGTTCGCTACCGGGCCGGTTCATTGCCTGCGATAGTGGTTCGGGAGCGGGAATATCGATTGGTTCCAGTTGTCCGTTACTCCCCAATCCCGGCCGGAGTTCGGTCGTTGAACCATTAGTTGCGGCAGACCCGGTGCGGCCTTTTTTCTGACCCAGAATCAGGTAGGTAGCAGGCCGGACCTGCCGAACGCGCAACCCCAGCGGGGTCAAAATATCACGTAATGTTTTAGCGACGGATTGTTGAAAATTGGGAGCAACACTGGTTTGCTGGTCACTAATCAGCCGATCTTCGTACAGAATTTCAACCCCATACTGGTCCTTAATTTCGGTCAGCACCTCGCGTAAAGAACGCTGGGTGGGCTGGGCAGAAGTAACCGTTCGCAGGGGCTGCTGTGCCTGGGCGAATACCTGCGCCTTTGCGGGCAATTCTCCAGCGAATCCGGTTGCCAATAGCAAAACAGCCAGCTTCGATAAGTATTGTAGTCGTGTAGGCATAAATGGGAAAAGAGAAAAGGGGAGACTATTCTGAAAAAGTAACGTGGTCGTTCTCCTGCCGGTAATTGATGTCGAGTAACTGGGCAACAATGGGCAGAAGTTCAGAGGCTGAACGAGCCTGAAACGTTCCCGACAGTGTACGGGCGGCTAAAGTCGAATCGGGAATGTTGACCCTTAGTCCGTAGCTATCAGATAGCATCTGTCCAACTTCGGTCAGCGAGGTATGGTCGAAAACAAACTCATGCCGCTGCCAGGCCGACTGAAGTTCGGCCTGCCGGGTGGGGGGATGATGCCAGCGACCCTGCCGGTCGAGAACGATCAGGTCGCCGGGTCGGAGGATAGCGCGTTTGATGTGGCCGTTCTGCTGCTGACGCAACTCAACTTTTCCTTTTTGCAAGGCCACCCGCGTAGCCGCCGACCGGGCATACACGTTAAAGGTAGTCCCCAGCACCACCACATCGAGACCATTGGGGGTTTTCACCACAAAAGGCTGGTGGCTCATCAGGTGACGTACCTCAAACCGGGCTTCCCCACTCAGTTCGACCCGGCGGGTGGTTTCGTTAAAAAACCAGCGATTGTACCGAAGCCGCGAGTTGGCGTTGAGCGTTACCCGGCTACCGTCGGGAAGCGTAACGGCACGTACTTCACCGTAGGCTGTCTGATCGGTTTTGTAGAACCAAAACGGTCGGCTGATCCAAAGCCCGGCCACCAAAACGAGTGATGCGGCTGCCAGCCACACGACGCGACGGCCTATGCCCAACCGACGATAGTCTGGCAACTCGCTCACCTGATCGGGTAAACTACTACCGGACTTCGTCTCTTTATCCACTGCTGAAAAGTCGGCCAGTATTCGGTGCAGGGCGGCTTCTCCGTCGGGGGCGTATTGGGGGTTTTGCCGTTCCCAGTCGAGCAGCCACGTATAATACAGGGCCTGATTCGCCGGTTCCTGTAGCCATTCCGCCAGGGCCTGTCGCTGTAGTGGCGTAGCCCGGCCTGCGAAATGTTCAGCGACAATATGTTGTGTAATGACCTGATTCATAATTCGGTTGGTTGTCGGTGTGTCTGATCTAACGGAGTGAGTCATGCAGCAACCGACGCAGCATAGACAGGGCGCGGGTTAGGTGCATCTCTACGGTTTTAGGACTTAGGTTTAGTTCTTCAGCAATCTGCTTTGTTTTTTTGCCTTCAAAGCGATTGAGGACAAACACCCGCTGGCACTGTGGAGGCATCTCGCGAACGGTCTGCTGTATCTGGAGAAATAGCTCTGTACTTTGAAGAATCTGTTCGGGGTCCTCAGTCGAAACGCAGGCGTTAGCCGGGGCAGCATCCAACTCTACCCGCTGCCTGCCGACCGAATCGCGCAAGTGATTAAACACCCGGTTCCGAACCGCCCCGAAGAGGTACGCACTGAACGACGTAGTGATATGCTGATAGGCCTGAGTTCGCCAGAAATTGAGTAGCACGTCCTCCACAATGTCTTCGGCGGTGTCTTTCTCGTGGAGGTATCGAACAGCATGGTTGCATAGGGGCTGGTAATACAATCGAAACAGGGCCGTAAAACCTTGCCGGGCATCCTGCGTGAATGCCTGCCGGAGCAACGTTTCGTTATCCAGCAGCCGCCCACCTTCCAAAAAAGGCTTCAGGCTTGAATCAGCAGACAAATTATGTATGGGGCGATCCATAGAGGACAGTTGTGGGACCTATACCTGAATGACACAAGTTAGTTGCGTTTCCCTGTATCAATCCAAGATTTTTTTAGCTTTATTTTCTGAAAATGGGCTAATTGCCGTTCACCTGAACCCATCGTCCGTTCGTTTAATAAGTCAGGGTATGCTTTCTGTTTATAGGGATATGACTTCATCGCGTACTAAAGCTGGTAGTAGGTACCGCATCAGTACGCTATGCCTGCTTCTGATGACACTGGCTCTGAACCGGGTCAGCGCGCAGCCGCGCTATTACTTCGACCGGATTACGACCGCGCAGGGCTTATCGCAGAGTACGGTCAAGGTGATTTTCCAGGACAGCCGGGGGTTTATGTGGTTCGGTACTGCCGATGGACTCAACCGTTACGACGGCTACGAGTTTCGGCGGTTCCGGCATCAGGCTAATAACCCCAGCAGCCTATGCGGCAACGACATCATGGCCCTTTGCGAAGACCGGGCAGGGAATATATGGATTGGTACCCGGTCAGCCGGGATTTGCTGGTTCGATCCGAAAACCGAGCAGTTTCACCCCGTTAGGCGAAGTGATACGGGCGAAGACTTGAGCCGGAGCGATGTGTCGGCCTTCGCCCAAACTTCGGACAGTTCCCTATGGATCGGCACGAATACCGGCCTGTTCACTTTGCGGTTGTCGGAGAAGCGTTTGGACCGATTTTCAGCGTTGAAGCGGCAGTCGATTTCGACATTGCTCGCCGATCAACAAGGCAATCTCTGGATGGGTACGCATTCGGGAACGGTGCTGTTTAAACAGCGCGGTCGTTCGTCGATTTCAGCGCTGCCCTTGCCGATTCGTAGCCCGGTGAATCAACATAAATGGGTGACGGGCATTTATGAGGATACGCACCACGCGGTTCACGTAAGTACTTGGGGGGCTGGTTTATACGACTGGGATAAACAGACAAATACCTTCCGCTCATCGTTGTTTTTTGAGACCGAATTTGAGAGACGAAACCTCATCAAAGCCATCGGGCAGGACAAGGCCGGGAATCTCTGGCTGGCTACTGACGATGGTCTCGTCATTGCCGAAAATGGCGACCTTCGGAAGTTGCGCCACCTCCGGTCGAATATCCTGAAACCGGGTGAGCTGACTACCCACGCTCTCCAAAGCCTGTATGCCGATTCGTTTGGCAACGTCTGGATTGGTACCTGGGAGGGTGGGCTGAATGTGTATTACGCCCAGGCCAAGCGATTCAACCACCTCACCCAATCGGACGGATTATTGAGTAACCGTGTGACGGGGGTAGTGACCGACGGGCGTTCAATAGTAGTGGCAACAGGTAAAGGCATCAGCCTGATCGACCGGGCTACCAACGAAATGCGCCCGATAGCGGAAGGGAGCGACGTAACAGACTTGATTTATGAAAACGGACAACTGGCTGCGCTGGTCTGGAATCAGGGAGCCGATTTCTACACCCTGACGAACGGGATGCTGCGCCAGACCGGGCAGCAGCGCGACAAAACGAACCCCTACCGCGCCCTCGCCTTTGTGCCTGGCGGACTGGTGGTGGCTAACACCGCTGGGCAACTATGCCGAATGTCCTCCAGCACCCACCGTCTGGAGCCGATTCTCCTGCCCAATCCGTCGCCTTCGTTTGCCTCTGCCACAACCCTCTACCGGGCGCAGTCGGGCCGTTGGTTCATTGGTTCCTACAATCAGGGCTTGTGGGTATATGACCCGATGACCCGGATTCTTCAACCCCTCGGCCACCGCCAGAGCATCGGCAATGAGCAGATTTTGTGCATCTACGAAGACGCAGGCCACCACCTCTGGATCGGCACCAACGGCAACGGCCTGTTTCGCTACGTTCCAAAAACCAACGGCTTTGTTTCCTACACTACCGAATCGGGTCTGCCGAGCGACGTAGTCAAGAGCATTGTGGCCGACCACCGGGGCCATCTCTGGATCGGCACCAATGAGGGGCTGTGCCGGTTCGACCCGAAAACCGGCTCCTGGCGTACCTTCACGGAAAACGAAGGGCTGAACAACCGGGAGTTTATGCCCCGCGCTGCCTTCCGCGACGAACGGGGGTATCTGTTTTTCGGAGGTATGCAGGGGGTCGATTACTTCCATCCCGACAGCCTGAGCGAAACCAAACAAAGCCCAAGGGTGTATCTGACCGGTCTTCGGCTGCTCAACAAACCCGTTACGGCTACCACCGACGATACGCCCCTCACCGAACACATCGTCACTTCGGCCGAACTACGACTGACTTATCGGCAGGCTGCTTCGATCACGCTGGAGTTCGTTGGCCTGTTTTTTCAGAAAAACCAGGAGTGCCGGTATGCCTACCGGCTGGATGGTTTCGACCCCGACTGGAACTACGTGGGTACGCAGCGAAACGCCACTTACACCAACCTGCCACCGGGCCGCTACACGTTTCGGGTGAAAGCCTCCAATGCCGACGGCGTTTGGACCGCGCAGGATGCCCGCCTGACGGTAGTGGTGCGCCCCCCCTGGTACCTGACGGGCTGGGCTTTCGGTTTCTATGCGGTCCTCGTGCTGGCGGGGCTGTGGGGCTACCGCCGGTTTGTGCGGCAGCGCGAAAGACTCAAGGCTGAACTCCGGTTCAGGCAGTTGGAAGCCGAACAGGCACACGAACTTGAGCGGCTCAAAACCAACTTTTTCACCAACGTATCGCACGAATTCCGCACACCCCTCACGCTGATTCTCGACCCCGTCGATCAACTGCTGGAGGGCGAATTGCCACCCGGCAAGGTACAGGAAAGCTACCGGGTTATCCAGCAAAATGGGCAGCGGCTGCTGCGGCTCATCAACCAACTGCTCGATCTCTCGAAGATCGAGGCCGACCGCTACCGACTCCACCTCGAACGGGCCGACGTAGTGGCGTTTCTGCGCCAGCTTGTGCAGTCGTTCGCTTTTCAGGCCGACCGGCGGCACATCGGGCTTACGTTCCGGGCCGAGACGGAATCGATTCTGGCCGATTTTTCGCCTGACGCGCTCGAAAAAATTGGATTCAATCTCATTGCCAACGCTATCAAAGCCAGCCGACCCGACGACCGCGTGACCGTGACGGTCCGGCCCTTAACAGCCGCCGACCAACCCGCAGAGCGTCTGCCCGGCCGCCTGCAACTCGTGGTGGAGGATACAGGCATTGGTTTGTCGGAAAAAGATCAGCATATGTTGTTTTCGCGGTTTTTTGAGGCCAGTTCGGGGCCTGGAAGCCTGCGAACGGGTACGGGTATTGGCCTGGCCCTGACCGCCGAACTGGTAAAGCTGCACCGGGGGTACATTCGCTTCGAGAGCCAGGAAGGGCAGGGAACGACCGTTACGGTCGAACTGTCGGTGGACGCGGCTAACTTCCCCGCCGACTGGATGCAGGCCGGTACGTCGGCAGGAGTAATGCCCCTCGCGGTTCCGCAACCCCTGCCGGTATCGGTGCCGTCGGTGCCGCCCCCGCCCAACCGGAAACAGGTGCTGATTGTGGAAGACAACGACGAACTGCGAACGTACCTACACGATCAGCTATCGAACCGCTATGCCGTAATAACCGCCGAGAATGGCAAAATTGGTCTCGACATGGCTCTCGAACACGTACCTGACCTGGTAGTGAGCGACGTAATCATGCCCGAACTGGACGGTATCGAACTGAGCCGATCCTTAAAAACCGACGAACGTACCAGCCATATTCCGCTGATTTTGCTCACCTCGCGTTCGTCGGTTGAGAGTCAGTTGCAGGGTCTTTCGACTGGAGCCGACGACTACCAAACCAAGCCGTTTACGTTTCAGGTGCTGGCGGCCCGCATTGAGAACCTGATTACGCAGCGGCAACGGCTGCGCGAACGGTTCAGCCGGGGTATGCGAATCGAACCCGCGCAGATAACGGTTAACGAAACCGATGAGCAATTTCTGAAGAATGCCATCCGGCTGATCGAAGACCATCTTAGCGATTCAACTTTCGACGTGGAGCGGCTCGAACAGGCTATGCACCTGAGTCAGATGCAACTCTACCGCAAGCTCACCAGCTTGACCGGCATGAGCGGTAACGTGTTCATTCGTCACATTCGCCTGCATCGGGCCAAACAATTGCTCGAAGAAAGCAATCTGACCGTGGCCGAGATTGCCTATCGGGTGGGCTTCAACAGTCCGTCCTATTTCACGCGGGCCTACAAAAAGGAGTTCGGCGTAGTGCCGAGCGGGGTGGCGTTATAGGATAGGTAGTATGAATTTGCTGAGCCAGCAGTGAACATAACAAAGAGGAGAACAAGAACAACGAAACTCGTCATTGAAAGCAGGCCGAGGCACCGAAAAGTACTCTATTTTTTGAGCAGACTTCAATTGCCAAATTACTTCTTCACTTTCACTAATAGAATCATGGTGAAGCATTTACGTCAATTTTCACCCTATCTGTTTTTACCATAGTGAACACTCGGCCCCGGTTGCACCCCACCACAACCAATAGCCTGGAGCCAACCCGCAACGCAACAACCGAACGGGCATCGGCAGGTACGCACAGCCCGGATTCGGCCATCGGCAAAGGGCTGAACCGGGCCTGAGAGCCACCGGCCAACACCAGCCCCAACCCTGCATCCTGCCGACCAACCTGTGGGTCAGCGCCGAACTGATTGCCCACCAGCAGGGCATCGGGCCAGCCGTCGGCGTTGAGGTCGTTAGTCAGAATTTGATTAACGGGCGATACCTGAGCCAGCATGGGCAGCGGTTTCATTGAAAACTGGCCCTGCCCCCGGTTTTCGAGGTAAACGCTCCGCATCTCAGTAGCCCGCACAGCGAAACCACCCGCTCGCTCGTTTTCACTGAGCAGATCGCTAAACGTCAATTGGCCGTATTGGGCGTAGGTCGTGAACTTCTTCTTGAGGGCCGGAATTTGCAGGGCCAGCGCGTCGCGGGGGTGAGCAGGCACTTCCTGCCCCTGCACAAAGTAACACAGGATAGGGTCGATGCGTCCGTTGTTGTCGTAGTCTTTGGCGTAGATGCTGACGGGTTGTTGCGCTGAGGCCTGAAACCGGGTATTCAGCCCGAAATTTCCGGCCATCAGGTCCAGGTCGCCATCGCGGTCAAAATCAGTAGCCGTCACGCAGTTCCACCATCCCGCCGAGTGCGGGAAGGCTTCATGGCCTCCTGTCAGTTGCCCACCAGCGTTCAGACACACAAGTACGGGCATGAACTCGCCCACCAGCACCAGATCAGCCCAACTATCCCGGTCGAGATCGGCCCAGAGTGCATCCGTCACCATCCCAACATGGCGGAGGTGTGAGGGTGTTACGTCGGTGAACAGAGGCAGGTTATTGGGCCTATCTGAATTTCCATACTCCACGCTGTTATTCCGAAGCAGGTACGACCGGGGAGCCGCCGGGTATTGCCCCAGGGCCAGCCGCCCCCCCACGAACAAATCCTGATCGCCGTCGTGGTCGAAATCGCAGGCCCGAACGCACGACCCACTGGCGCGGGTGTCGGGCAGAGCAAGGGTGGTTTTGGTAAACCGGCCACACCCGTCGTTCAGATACAGCCGGTCCTGTAGGGCGGTGGCATTAGGGGCAAATTCGCTGCCACCACTCACCACGTAGAGGTCGAGGTCTCGGTCGTTATCAGCGTCGAAAAGCGCGAGGCCACAGTCTTCCTGGGCGTGGTATTTATCAAGGAACTGTTTCTGAAACATACCAGATGCCGTTTGCAGGCAGATCGTTAGGGTTGACCCTGCTGATCCACCCATCACCATGTCGTCGCGCCCGTCGCCGTTCACGTCGCCCGTAGCCATGTAGGGGCCGCTTCGGCTGTAGAGTTGTCGCCAGAGTACGTTTTCGTTGAGGTCGGTATACGGGTTCTCGGTATGAACGAGGTCGAGCAGGTGGCTCTCGGCCAGCAAGGGCGTTATCGCCAGGCTCGGGGTTTGCCGGTCAGCTTGCTTAGGCAGTGTAGCCAGCCTATAGGTCGAGTCGGCGGGCAGGTTCCGGGTAATGGTACGCTGCCCACCGGGCCATTCGACCACCACCGAATCGACGGTTGAGCGCGTACCCAGCCCGAAATGCAGCACCGGCTCCACGCTCGATTTGTAGCCCCGGTAAGGCGTATGTTCGGCGTACCAGCGTTGCCCGGCGGCATACACCCAGACTTTAGCTCCAAAGCCCGCGTCATGGGTGGTAGGATTAGCCGGGTCGAGCCGGAGGTAGTGGTTCTGGATAGCTTCGTTAGCCCCCGGCCCCCGCAGGTTATTTTGGTACAGCAGCACCTCGTCGTTGAGGTTGTTAACCACCAGATCGAGATCGCCATCGTGGTCGAAATCGGCGTAGGCAGCTCCGTTTGAGTAGCCGACCCGTGCGCTGGCCCACCGCGTCGTTACATCCTCAAACGTTGGTACGCCTGATGTATCGGCTCCCCGGCTCCGGTACAGAAAGTTAGTGCCTTTTACGCCGACCAGTTCGTTCATCTTCTGCTCAATGCCCCGCTTCCGGCTAATCGAGTCGCCAAACATGGCCGACTCGGCATTATAGGCCGTAAAATCGAGGTCGGTCACGTCGCGGGGATAGCCGTTGGTGATGAACAGGTCGCGCCAGCCGTCATTGTCAAAATCGGCAAACAGGGGCGCCCAACTCCAGTCGGTTGCCCACACACCCGCCAACTGCCCGATCTCGCTGAATCGGGGTAACGAATCGGGCTGCACGGAACCACGATTCAGTTGAAGTGAGTTACGAACAAACTGCGGCTGGTAGCCCAATTGAAAATTCAGCTCATAGCGGTCGTAGTTTGGTACGCCAAACATGGATTTGATACGCCGGTTGGTGTAGGGCATCATGTCCAGCGTCATGATGTCGAGCAACCCGTCGTTGTTGATATCGGCGATGTCGCAGCCCATCGCGTTGTGGCTTTGGTGCATCAGCATCCGGCCAATCTGATTCGTGAACGTCGCGGTTCCCTGCCGGGGCGGGGTCCCGGCAGACCCGTTGTGGTTGTTGATCCAGGCCAGGTCGTTCGACTGAAAGTCGTTGGCGCAGTACACATCCGGGTAACCATCCTGATTCAGATCGGCAACGCCTACGCCCAGCCCCCACCCCTCCTGATTGATGCCGGCCTGGCGGGAAACGTTAGTGAACGTGCCTCTCTCATTCCGGTACAACCGATCCGTACTCAACCCACTGCCGTCTATGACGGGTCGTCGGATTTCGTTGCGGTTGAACGATTCGAGCGCATTGGTGAGCAGGTAGCAGTCGAGGTCATGGTCGAGGTCGTAATCGAAGAAAACGGCCTGCGTCGAATAGCTCTGGTCGGCCAGACCAAGCTCGGAGGCCATGTCTTTAAACGCCGGAACACCCGGTTCGCCAGCTCGTTTTCTGATACCCTGATTGATAAAAAACTGATTGGGCGTACCGGGCTCCCCCCGTCGGGGGTTGATGGTGCAGACGTAAATATCGAGCAGCCCGTCCTGATTGATGTCCACTACCGATACGCCCGTATTCCAGTAAGGCGATATGATACCGGATGCTTCGGTTACGTCCTCGAAGTGCAGTTCTCCGCTGCCGGGTACCGACCGATTCAGGAAGAGCTTACTCTTCACCTGATTCCCGGCAAAGAACAGGTCGGGCAGGCCATCATTGTTGAAGTCTCCCACGCCCACCCCCCCGCCGTTGTACATATACTCGAACCGCAGGATGTTCAGCGAGTCGCTTTCGGTAATGGTATTGGCAAAATGCAGCCCCGTTTCGTCGGCATCGCGGATGGTAAACAGAGTGGGTTGGCGGGTGGTGCACGCAAGACAAAACAGTCCTATTAGGACCGGGCAGGCCAAACGCATCAGCAAGGGTAAAATACAATTCATATAAACACCGCCCACACCCGTTGACAGAAAGGTTCGGGTGGGCCGGGTAAGCTAAAAATACAGCAAAATCTGGCTTAAATGCCGGATTGCAAGATCTGTGCTACGCTTTGCAAGATCTGTGTTAGTGGCTGCCCCGAACCCTCACCTACCTTTGTTTCACCCTGTTTTGTTTAATTTAATCAAAGCCCTGTACCATGATTCAACGATTACGCACGGCGGTCCTGGTGTTTCTTCTGACACTGCCCGCCCTAACCTTTGCCCAGCGCACCGTTACAGGCAAAGTCACCGACGACAAAGGCGATGCCCTGCCCGGAGCCTCGGTTATTGTGAAGGGAACCCAAAAGGGAACCAACACCAATGCTACCGGCGAGTTTAGCCTTGACGCAGACGACCGCAGCACACTTGTGTTCTCCTTTGTTGGCTACGTTACCCAGGAGATGCGCGTAGGTAACCGCGCCCGTGCGGACGTACAATTGGCCGCTTCGCCCGGTAGCCTGGATGAGGTCGTGGTGATTGGTTATGGCGAACGGCGGGTGAAAGACCTGACTGGCTCGGTAGGGCAGGTAACGGCCAAAGACCTTACCAAAGGGTTTAATGTAAATCCCGAACTGGCTATGCAGGGACGCATGGCGGGGGTACTGGTGTCCACGCCCGGCGGGTCGCCCACGGCGCGTCCGCAGGTACGTATTCGGGGCATTGGCACATTTGGCAATGCCGAACCGCTGTATGTCATCGACGGGATACCCATTACGGAATTCGGCTCCGGCACCGACGAGGCCAGCGCCAGCGCAACCAAAGACATTCGCGGTACAGTCAACATTATGTCGCTCATCAATCCCAATGACATCGAAAGTATTTCGGTGCTGAAAGATGCCTCGGCAGCGGCAATTTATGGGGTTAGAGCCGCCAACGGAGTTATTCTGATTACCACCAAACGGGGTCGCACGGGTCGCCCACGGGTCGAATTCGACATGAAGACCGGAGTGCAGAACGTTTTGGGTACGTTCAAAACACTCACCACGCCCCAGTACTTCCAGTTGTATAAGGAAGCGTTTGCCGCCAACAAAGATGCCACCAAGCAATATGACCTGCTGAAGCCTTTTGAAAACGTCTTGCAAACCTATGATTGGCAGGATGCCGTGCTAAATAAGAATGCCAGTACGCAGGATTACAGCGTGCGGGTATCGGGCGGCAACGGAGCCACCAGCTATTACGTATCGGGCGGCTATACGAAGCAGTTTGCGCCGGTTAAGTTCAACGATCTGGAGCGGTATTCGATGGCCACCAACGTGCAGTCGAAAATCTCGAAGGTGTTTGACGTGGGCCTGACCTACCGGCTGTCGTATGCGAAAACCAACGACGGGGCTTTCTCGACCGGGCTACCGACTGATTTTGGCTCATTAGCGACCAACTCCCCCTTTCAGCAAATTTACGACCCGAGCGACCCCTATGGCTACGCCCGCGTATCGACGGTGACGTTCAAGGACAACAAAGCCTACGACCCCGACAAACTGAGTTCGGGGCCACCCCGCGAGATCGATCAGGTTACGTTGCTGTGGGGACCTGGTAGCCGTCACAACACCCTCGCGCTACAGCAACTGGAACCTGTTCGTTACGATCTGATTCGGAACATCGGTACGGCGTATCTACAGGTCGAACCCGTGGCGGGGTTGCGGTTCAAAGGCACCATCAGTGTGGACTACTATTCCAATTGGCGACGCAGCTTTCAGGACATCAACTTTTATACGTACGTGCAAACGCCCGGCAACCCTTACGCCATTGGCGACGGCACCTCGAAAGGTCAGTTTCAGGAGCGGTTTTCCCGCAATTTCAACCTGATTAAGGAGTTCTCGATCAATTACCAGAAAAACTTCGGGTCTCACAAAGTCGATGTGCTGCTCAATGCGATGGATCAGCAATACACCTACGATTTTATGTCGGGCGGGACCGATCAGATGAGCCTCGCCGGGGAAACCTTCCGGGTGATCCAGAACTCCCCCAACCGCTACAACAATACCTCGTCGTTCCGCAATCCGAGTGCCTTGCAGGGCTACATGGCGCGGGTCAGCTACAACTACAGCAACCGCTACTACCTTGATGCCACCGTTCGGCGCGATGGGTCGTCACGTTTCGCACCCGAGTACCGGTGGGGTATTTTTCCGTCGTTTGCGGCTGCGTGGCGAATCAGCAGTGAGCCCTTTATGAAAAACATCAAATTTATCAACGACTTGAAAATCAGGGCGGGTTATGGGTCGCTGGGAAATCAGGAAACGGGTGCCTATGCCTTCCTGTCGAGCGTCAGTACGGCCCCAAGCTATGCCTTCGGGTCGGGCGCGGGCAATGCCGTTGGCAACGCCACTTTCGGGGCGACCCTGCCCGATTTCCCCAATCGGCAATTGACCTGGGAAAAAGCCACGACCACTAATTTTGGTTTCGACGGGCTGTTTTTCGACAGCCGCCTGTCGGCCACCGTCGAGTACTACGACCGGCTGACAGACGGTATTCTGCAATCGACGGCGTTGCCTGCCAGCGTGGGCAACCTCAACCAGCCTACCACCAACATTGCGTCGGTGCGAAACAACGGGATCGAACTGAACCTGAACTGGAATCAGCGGCTGGGCGACCTGAACCTGACCGTTGGCGGCAACCTGACTACCGTGAAGAACCGGGTGGTGAGCCTGTTCCAGGATCAACCGTTCGGGGGCGAAACGGGCCGTATTGAGGTGGGCAAACCGTTGTTTTACTATTGGGGATACAAAGTGGGCGGCATCTTCCAGTCGTCGGCGGAGGTAGATGCCTACCGGGCGAAGGTGCAGGATAAGATTAACGGCGGATATGCCCAGCAACCAGGCGATATATACTTTCAGGACGTAAACAGTTCACCGGCAGGGGCCGGGCAGCAACCCGCACCGGGGGGTGATGGGCTAATTGATGTGAACGACCGGACCTACATCGGCAGTCAGATTCCAGGTTACTACTATGGATTCAATGCAGGCGCCGACTGGAAAGGCTTCGACATATCGCTGTTCTTCCAGGGTGTGGGCGACGTAATGAAGTTCAACCCCGCCCGCGCCAATGGAGAGGGCATGGCCGCACAAAATGGCCCCGGCCAATGGGCCAGCACCCTGAACCGCTGGACTTCCACTAACCCCTCGACTACCATGCCCCGTGCCGTTATCAACGACCCGGCAGCCAACACCCGCTTCTCCAGCCGCTGGATCGAGAGTGCAGCCTTCCTGCGCCTGCGAAACATCAACATAGGCTATTCGTTGCCCAAATCCCTGCTGACCAAAATCGGCGTGGGCGAGTCGGTGCGGCTTTATTTCACAGGCAACAACGTGTTTACGCTAACTAAATGGAGCGGAGTTGACCCCGAAGAAATCAACCGCGATGGGTCGGTGATACCGCCGACACGGATCTACACGATTGGTATTAACGCAACATTTTAAAAAAACCCCAACCGACCCGTCGGTTGGGGTAAAAAGACTTAAAAGAACATGAAGCTCAATAGACTACTGGTCCTGACCCTAACGATGGGCCTGACCGTGCTGACCTATAATTCCTGCAAGGAAAAGAACTTGGACGTGGCCCCTACGTTTCTAACCGAGGACGCGTATTTCACCGACGAGACGGAGTTTGAGCGGGCCGTGCGGGCTATCTACGCCAAGATGACTGACTTCTATTGGTACGCGACCATCGAAGCTGGTTCGCTCGTGATTTTCACCCAGCTTCCCGGCGATGACATTACGACCCAGGGCGACCGACCGCAGGAGATTTTCAGTACGCTCAACCCCAGCGATGGCATCGTAAACCGCTACTACCGGGCTGCCTATCAGCTCATCAACCGAGCCAACGTAGTGCTGGAAAAAGGTGCGAACACCACTGCTTACAAGAGCGAAGAGTTGAAAAAACGTCACCGGGGTGAGGCTCTCTTTCTTCGGGGCATGATGTACTACTACATCTATAACTACTTCGGTACGTCGCCCCTTATTCTGGAGCGCATCGGTGATCTGGCGCAGACAACCCAGCCCGGCACTACCGACACCCAACTGATTGACCAGTCCATTAAAGACCTGACTGAAGCGGCCACGCTGCTGCCGACTACGTGGGATGATCAGAGCCGGGGGCGGGCTACGGCCAACTCGGCCAACGGGTACTTAGGGCGAGCTTTGATGGCACGGGGGAGTATCAAGAAGACCAACGCCGATTTTACGGCGGCTATCGCAGCTATTGATAAAATCAAAGGCGTGTCACTCGTGGCAAAATTCGGAGATAACTTCCTGCCCGATACCGAAAACAACGCCGAGTCGCTGTTCGAGTTTCAGGCTAGTCAGCCCGGTTTCGATAACGTCTGGCTCTCCAACGACTTCGGCGCACCTAACGGCTCGATGTCGGCCTACTGGGGTTTTTACGAAAACCACTGGTCTATTTTTGGGGGATTCCCGTTCATTGCGACCCAGAAACTGATCAAAGCATATGAGGTGGGCGACCCCCGTAAGGCCATCACGCTGTCGGACACGACGGGAGCCATCAAAAAATATGTAACGGGTGACCGTAAATCGCAGTCGGGGGTAGGTTCGGTCAATAATCCGCGCCTGTTGCGCTACGCCGACGTGCTGCTGCTGAAAGCCGAAGCCCTTGTGCAATCGGGCGGTTCGCTGACGGATGCCATCGCGTTGGTGAATCAGGTTCGTACCCGCGCCCGCTCGATGGTGACGGGCGGCACGGTCCCGGCCAACCGCCCCACTTCGGCCGACAAGGCCCAGGTGCTGACCTGGATCATGAACGAGCGGTTTATCGAGCTGGCGGGTGAAGGCGACCGATGGCTCGACCTTCGGCGGTGGCACCTGAACGGACTGATTCAGTTGAACACCAACTTCTTCAGTTCGGCCAATAGCAAAACGAACTTCGACCCAGCCAAAAATCTGCTCATGCCCATCCCCACGGGCGAGATTGATTTGAATCCGAACGTAAAGCAGAATCCGGGCTATTAAGTCAACGCATTGATTGGTTAACTGATAAGTAGTTAACCAATCAATGCGTTAACCCGTGACTACATCATAGTATAGGTTGGTAATCGAAAACCCCCGCCTGATTCAGGTGGGGCCTTTTCAACACTGTTCTGTTTCGCGTATGCGCTTTTCCGTAACGTTTCTTTTCTCCATCCGTCTGCTGATCACATCCGCCCTGGCGCAGTCGATTGAACATATCCCGCTGCTGCCTGGCGAGAACTGGTGGGGTGGATCGGTGGGTGTGGCCGAAAAAATGCCGTTTGGCTCTCAAAATGGCAGTTTCGATTTGATTACCACTAACTATGATGCCCAGGCCACGCCCGTACTCCTATCGTCGAAAGGGCGGTATCTGTGGTCCGAAGCCCCCTTTCGGTGCGGTATCGTCAACAGTCAGTTGACCATTGAGAGTACCGCACCTATTCAGACGGGGCAGGCCGGGCAGACCCTGCGCGATGCTTATCTGTATGCGGCTCAACACTGGTATTCAAGCGATGGCCGGATGCCCGACGAAGCGTTTTTCAGCAAGCCCCAGTGGAACACCTGGATTGAACTGGGCTACAACCAGAATCAGGCGAGTATTCTGGCCTACGCCCGCCGGATTCTGGCTGAAGGCTTCCCGCCCGGTATCCTGATGCTTGACGATACGTGGCAGGAGGATTATGGCACCTGGACCTTCAGTAAAGCGCGCTTTCCCGACCCGAAAGCGATGGTGGGCGAACTGCACCGGCTGGGTTTCAAGATAATGGTTTGGGTGATTCCGTGCATCTCGCCCGACTCGTATAACTACCGAATGCTACGCGACAAACACGCCCTGCTCATCGAGAAAAAACACAGCCAAACGACCCAATACGTTTCGTGGGCGCAAACCGACGACCAACCCGCCATGATTCGCTGGTGGAACGGCGTGAGCGCGGTACTCGACCTGACCAAACCCGCTGCCTTCGATTGGTTCAAAAGTGAGCTTACGGCCCTGCAACGCGACTACCAGATCGACGGCTTCAAATTCGACGGGGGGGACTGGTATTTCTATCCAGGCTACACTACCTCGCCCGACCACGCCAGCATCCACGCGCAGAAATACGCCGAACTGGGGCTTGATTTCCCGCTGAACGAATACCGCGTGGCCTGGAAAATGGGCGGCAAACCCCTCGTCCAACGCCTACAGGATAAGCGCCATACCTGGGCCGAAACCCAACAGCTTATTCCGCATACGCTCATGCAGGGTCTGTTGGGCTATCCGTTCAGTTGCCCCGATATGATTGGGGGCGGCATGTTCGGCTCGCACGAAGACGGCAGATTCAGTCAGGAACTGTATGTGCGCTCGGCGCAGGTGCAGGCCCTGTTGCCCATGATGCAGTTTTCTATGGCCCCCTGGCGTGTACTCGACAGCCTGCATGTAGCGGCCGTGAAACGAGCTGTGCAGCTTCGGCAAACCGCCTTTGAGAAGCTATTTGTGCAGTTGATCCGAAACTATACCCGCACGAACCTCCCGGCCGTTCGGTCGATGGAGTTTGTCTGCCCCAATGAAGGCTTCGCCGATGTGAACGACCAATATTTCATCGGCGATAATGTGCTGGTGGCTCCCATGTTGTCGGCGGGTACCAAGCGAATGGTGAGACTACCCAAAGGCACCTGGCTGGCCGATGATGGACAAACTTACCGGGGCGGGCAAACCATCACCGTCAACGTACCCATCGACCGAATTCCTTATTTCAAACGAATCTGACCTGTTGACTAACGCACTCATACGTATGAAAACCTTCACCCTATTCTTCGGCCTGCTCCTGCTGGCCTGCAAATCGGGGGAGAATCCCGTGTCTCCGCCCCCCGTTACGTCTCCGCCCGAGAGTGCCGTGACGCTCAAAGGCACGGCTCCCTTCCCGATGGGTGCCTCGGTCGATCCTACGCTATTGATCACTAAGTCGGCCTACCGCGACCGGGTCATTAAAGAACACAACAGCATTACCGCCGAAAATGCCATGAAGTGGGGCTGGCTGCACCCTTCCGAAACGACGTTCAACTTCAAGGATGCGGATGCTATCGTGGCCTTCGCTGAACAGAACAAGATGCGCGTACATGGACATACGCTGCTCTGGCACACTGGTAACCCCACCTGGCTCAATAATGTTAACGGCGATTCGCTGGCCTGGGAGAACCTGATGAAAACGCACATTCAGATCGTAGCAGAACATTTCAGGGGCAAAGTGACCTCGTGGGACGTAGTGAACGAAGCCTTCCACGATAACGGCACCCTTCGCAGCGGCTACGACAGCGACAACAGTATCTGGGCGGCTAAGCTCGGCTCCGACTATATTGCCCGCGCCTTCCGCTATGCCGCTGCCGCCGACCCCAACGCCCTGCTGTTCTACAACGACTACGATCAGGAAAGCAAACCCGGTAAATTGCAGGCGGCTGTCAATTTAGTCAACGACTTCAAAAAGCGGGGTATTCCCATTCACGGGATTGGTCTACAGATGCACATCGGCCTCGGCACTGACCTGGCGGGTATCGAAACGGCTCTGAAAACCCTGGCGGCAACCGGGCTGAAGATTCACATGTCGGAATTAGACATCAACATGTCGAACTTCCAGAAAAACCCGAACCTGCGCTACACCGATGCCCTGGCGCAGCAACAGCGCGAAAAATACCGGCAGGTCGTATCGGCCTACAAACGGCTGGTACCGCCAGCCCAGCAGTTTGGCATTACGAACTGGAACGTGGGCGATGGCGATAGCTGGATTCGGCAGGTGATTCAGCCCAACGACTGGCCCCTGCCTTTTGACGAAGGCTATCTTCGCAAACCCGCCTGGTTCGGCATAGTCGACGGCTTGAAGGAGTAACCTCTCTATCCTGATGATCTGCCGAATGATATTCCATTTCTTTTTAAACTCAACCAACTATGTTGATGCAGCTTCAAATTCCTCGCTTTCGCCATCTGACAACGGCACTGACCAGTCTTGCGTTGCTGACCGTTAGCTGTCGTGACCCCCAGCCTGTAGCCCTCGATGTGCAATCCGGTGCGACCCGCAAGCCTGCTCCCCCTATCACCGCCGACATTCGGCTGAAAGACATCAGCCGGTTTCCGGTCGGTATGCAATGCTACGCAGGCATTCTGGATTATCCCGTTCCAGCGAATACGGTTGGCGACAACTATAGTAGTTACACGGCGGCTGCTTTCTTCTGGAACGGCATTGAGCCGCAGCCAGGAAGTTTTGATTTTGCCTACACTGACAAATGCGTAGCATTTGCTCAGAACAGGAAGATGCGGCTGCACGGCCACCCGTTGGTATATTTCCAGAACGGCATTGTACCCGACTACATCACGAACTTCAATGGTACGAAGGCGGAGTTTGAAGCGTTGGTTAAAACCCATATTCAGACTGTGGTGGGCCGGTATAAGGGCAAATTTGCCAGCTACGACGTAGTGAACGAAATGGTGGACGACTACAAGGGCACCCGTTACTTCAATAACTACATAGACCGGTTCTACCTCAACGATACGGGCTACGAGGAGTTCATTGGCAAGTGCTTTGTCTGGGCGCACGAAGCCGACCCCGGTGCCAGGCTGTTCTACAACGAAGCCAAGCTGGAGTTGTCGGATCATAAGCGACTCAACGCTGTACTGACACTGCTACGGAATCTCAAAAAGGCCAAAATACCCATCGACGGCATTGGTACGCAGATGCACACGGACATCTACCGGCCCCAGTCGGTTATCGATTACACTCTCAACGAATTAGCGAACACGAAGTTAGCGGTACACATCTCGGAACTGGACGTAAGCATCAACGAGGACTTCGAGCGTGGGCTTAATTTTAGTTATGAATCGCTAACGCCTGAACTCGCCGAACGGCAGAAGGCGACTTATCAGGCAATCGTGGTGTCGTATCGGAAACACGTCCCCCAAAAGCAGCAATGGGGCATTACCATGTGGGATTTGATGGACCATACCTCCTGGCTAAACCAGTTCCGCAAAGAATTTCCGTGCCTGCACGACTCCAACTGCGATAAGAAACCGGCTTATTATGGTTTTGCAGAAGGCTTAGTGCCATGAAAGACGGGCCGCTTCATAATGGATAAGCTCACCAACTTATTGGGCCGTCTATACCCGATAGACGTTGACTGTTTCATGAATTTTGTGAAACCGAACTCGCAGTTACAATGATGGGGTAGTTAACACAAAACCGCCTTTTTCGTCACGCAAGAGACTTAACAGCCCATATAATATAGGACTTTCGCTTGTGCATCAAATTTGAGAGTTTAGCCGTATGATTGCAAAGCATGAATACATCGAATATCTGTTGAGTACGCCATTCAACTATACCTGCACCAACATGGCTGATCATAAACCC